>Ga0209395_1001410_pt1 | contig 33638 bp, 29 predicted proteins | sample GOMGulsemesocosm_3_FD_184635 | JGI IMG/M metagenome (GOLD analysis project Ga0209395, IMG submission 184635) | Methane-oxidizing microbial communities from mesocosms in the Gulf of Mexico - GOM9D Gulf of Mexico (SPAdes) (version 2) | ecosystem: Environmental > Aquatic > Marine > Cold seeps...
AAAATAAAAACCAGAAGCCGAATCGTAAACACCAAATATTAGAATCCTTAGCGTTAATGTTACAAAACTGTCCCGGGCAGCGTATCACCACCGCAAAGCTCGCGGCTGAAGTTGGTTTTTCAGAAGCAGCTCTTTACCGTCATTTCCCGTCAAAAGCACGCATGTTTGAGGGATTAATCGACTTTATCGAAGAATCTATTTTTTCTCGTATCAATTTAATTCTTACGGATCATAAAGAAGCTTTAGTACGCTGCCATCATATTCTGCATGTTTTGTTGGTTTTTTCTGAACGAAATCCTGGCATGTGCCGCATATTAGCCGGTGATGCGTTAATGGGTGAAAATGAGCGCTTACGCGGTAGGGTCCATCAATTGTTTGAAAAATTGGAATCACAATTTAAACAAGTTTTACGTGAACGAAAACTACGTGAAGGTAAAACCTTTACTATCAGTGAAGCCGCTTTGGCTAGCTTATTGGTATCCTTTGCTGAAGGTAAAATCAGTCAATATGTTCGTTCCGGTTACACTAAAAAGCCAAGCAGCGATTTTAATGAGCAATGGCAATTTTTAATGGCAGACAAATAGTCTTGTCATCAACTGGCTATAAGCACTGTTCTCTCTTGCTTATAGCAATTAATCTTACAATTCCTCGAGGAATAAAATGAGTACTCTCTCACAATTAAAGCCTGCCAGCTTATGGCAATTATTTGAAAAAATCTGCAGCATTCCACATCCATCAAAGCATGAACAAAAAATATCTTTATGGATCCAAGAATGGGCCAAAGAACTTGGCTTAGTAGTAAAAGAAGATGCTGTTGGTAACTTATTCATTAAAAAAGCAGCAACTGCTGGTATGGAAGATCGTAAAGGTATTATTTTACAAGCACATATGGATATGGTGCCACAAAAAAACAATGATACTGACCATGACTTTCTAACCGACCCTATCAAACCTTACATTATCGAATCAGGTGATTGGGTAACAGCTGAAGGCACAACTTTAGGTGCAGACAACGGCGTTGGTTTAGCTTCAGCATTAGCTGTTTTGGCGAGTGATGATATTGCTCATGGTCCACTAGAAGTACTAGTAACGATTGATGAAGAAGCCGGTATGACTGGCGCTTTTGGCCTAGAAGCTGGCTGGCTTGACGGTGATATCTTAATTAACACTGACTCAGAGCAAGAAGGTGAAGTGTACATGGGCTGTGCTGGTGGTATTGATGGCAATGCTAACTTCCCATTAAGTTTTGAAGCTGTGCCTAGCGACTACCAAGCCTTTAACCTATCTATTTCAGGTTTAAAAGGCGGTCATTCCGGTGTTGATATTCACACTGGTCGTGCTAACGCTAACAAGTTATTGGTTCGTTTTTTATTAAACGCTAGCAATGACTTCGACATTCGTTTGACTGAATTGAACGGAGGTAGCTTACGTAATGCTATACCTCGTGAAGCCAACTCGAGCTTTGTTATTGCCAAAGATAAAGTTGCAGCACTTAAAGCCGCTTTAGCTGAATATCTAGCAACAATTAGAACAAATCTTGGCGCTATTGAAACTGATATCGATATGTTATTAATTTCACCTGAAGACTTTGAACAGTGTTGGACTAACGCCACACAAGCCGCAATTCTACGAGCTCTAAATGCTTGTCCAAATGGCGTTCAACGTATGAGTGATGATATTGAAGGTATTGTTGAAACCTCTTTAAACCTTGGTGTGGTCAATACTCGTGGTAACAAGTTTAATGCTATGGTGTTAATCCGTAGTTTACATGACGATGGCCGATTAGAGACACAACGTACTGTCCAATCTGTATTTGAGCTAGCCGGAGCTAATATTGTTTTCTCTGGTGCTTATCCTGGTTGGAAACCGAATACAGACTCTGCGATCATGCAGACTGTCCGTGATACTTACCAAGACTTATTTGGAAAAATTCCTGCTGTTATGGTGATTCATGCTGGTCTTGAGTGTGGCTTATTCAAAACAGCCTATCCAGATATGGATATGGTATCTATTGGTCCAACGATTAATTTCCCACATTCACCTGATGAAAAAATTGAAATTGCTACCGTTGAACAATACTGGCAGTTATTAGTTGCTGTTTTAGGGAATATTCCTAAGAAGTAACCTCTATCCCCGCTCCACTTAAAGATGCCGGATTCAGCTGGAATTATAAACCAGCCCTTTGGGGAAGCCTGAAACTAGCACCCTCAAGTGGAACGGGTATATACAACACTAAAGCTAGCACTACCTTGTACTAGCCTTTATTCTTCTTGATCTGCTGATATTCCACAGTATTTTTTGTACTAGAGCCATTATTTTTGCATTATTAACTTACTGAGTATGCAAAAAGACAGTGATAAAACCTTTATCTTCTGACAACAAATGCATACTTACTCTTGAACTTGAGTTTACTCACGGTTTTAGGTGTTATGCCAGGTATCCACAGATAGCTTTAAGATTTTGCCAATATCGCTAAAGGAAGATAGCTGTGCCCATTATCGAGTGTAATAGGTGATCTCAATTGTTTTTTCGTGGTTATATGTTTATCTATATAGCTGGTTAATCCTTTCGATGGAATAGGCTTAGAAAAATAGTAACCTTGCATTAAATGACAACCCGCCTCATTAAGCCAGTTTAAGGTTATTAAGTCTTCTACTCCTTCAGCCACTACTTGCATATTCAGTGCTTTGGCCATATTTATCATCGCTTTAATGAGCTTCTGCGAATCTTGACCCGTTTTACTATTTGCAACATCAAAAACAAAACTACGATCAATTTTCAAAACGTCAATTGGGAAGTCTCTCAATATTGATAAGGATGAATAACCTGTACCAAAGTCATCTAAGAAAATTCTAACATCAAGTTGCTGTAAGTTGACGAGATTCTTTTTAACGATGACTTTATTGTCAATTAACGCCGACTCAGTCAACTCTACGGCTAACAACTTACCTGGTATATTATATTGCACTAAGGCTTTAGCTATTTGTTCTACCACGTCACTTTGTGCTAGCTGAATTGGCGAAACATTAATACTAATATAAGGGCAATTTTGTTCTCCGTACTTCTCAATCCATAAGGCAAGTTGCCTACACGCTGACTCTATCAGCCAGTTACCAAGGATATGAATAAGCCCCGTTTCTTCGGCTACCGTGATAAATTCATCTGGAAAAATCATGCCCTTATCAGGGTGGTACCAACGACTCAAAGCTTCAAACCCTTTGAGTTTCTGGTTTTCATGTATAGGTTGCAAATGCAAACTTAGCTGCATACTACCTATAGCATCAGCCAATTCATCCTCAATGTCTTGCCTGTGTACTAACGATTGATGCATATCCGCTTGATAAAAAACAACTTGACCTCGCCCTAAACGTTTTGCTTCATACATGGCAATATCAGCATTACGAATCACCTCGTTAGCATCTGTATTGGATCTGGTGTTGCTATTACTAATAATTGAAGCGCCTATACTGGCGCCAATACGATATTTGTTATCATCAATAATATAAATTTGTTCAAGTCGTCTTAAAATTCGATCTGCAACAAGTGTTACTGTGGCTTGGCATGCGTTATTATGCAAAAGTACTGCAAATTCATCGCCACCAAAGCGAAACAAAAAATCATCATGCCGAGCTGTTTGCTGTAGCCTTTGCGCTACTTGCTGCAGTAGTTTATCTCCAACGAGATGCCCTTTAGTATCATTAACTTTCTTAAAGTGATCTAAGTCGATAAACAATAAACTAAAACCAATCTCACTTTGACGGCTTTGCTGCTTTATTAGCTTTTCAAGTGCATTTGTTAGTGCCTGTTTATTTAACAGCTGTGTTAAATCATCATGGCTTGCTTGGTATTGCAATGATTCTGTTTTTTCTTTTACTAACGAATTGGCCCAGCGTACGCGGTTAATATACATCCACAAATAAATACTTACCCCTAACGTTAAGGTTAGTATTAAAATAGCGACCGCATAAGCATAAAAGCGACTGCGAGATTCAACGCCATATTTAGTAAACTCTATAGTCCACAACTGGTTAGCAAAAGGAATAGTGGTTTGTAACATTGATTGCTGTGTAGGTAAGTAGCAGTCTATAGTGCAGTCATTTCGCCATTGAGAGTCATAAATTTTTTGGCTTTTATCTTTGCTATTAAAAATAGAGATTTTATAACTTTTTGAATTGGTCAACTCGCCCCAAAGGGTGTCTATTAACTGGTTAGTCATGACAATACCTACAAGGTAGCCACGTAAGTTATTCTGGTTTGTTGTATTATCTGAAAAGATGGGCAGTAATAACCTAAAACCGAGTTCGTTTTGCTCATTGTTGAAGTTGGCGGTACTAATACTGCCCGTTTGCAATGCCTTATCCATACTCGCGGCAATTGCGCAGTTAGTACTTAACTGGAGGCCAAGTTCATGACCAATGAATTCTGCTGGCTGAGAAAATAATACCGGGAATGTAGTCTTTGAGTCACGTATTAAGCAGTTTGTTGCCGTTGTGCTCATGGCTCTGATTTTATAATCAAAAACCCCACTAGCGCGCACTTGCTCTTCAAAATATTTTTCTTGCCCGCTGTCAACCGCTGGAGCCCATTGCACACCAAGCATGCCAGTATGTTTTAAAAAGTCACGAGTCACTAACTGCGCAAAATCTTGCTGGCTTAGCGTTTCTTTAATTTTAAGCAAACTTTGTGTTGCAAGAAAGACTTTATTAATTGTTGCCGCAGCTTGGGTCAGACTGGTTACTTTATCCTTAAAGCTGGCTTGAAATTGTTGGTGACTATGCTGCTCTTCATAATAGTTTACCGTTAAAAATGAGGCATAGGAGAGCAATATACCAAGCAACCACAATAAAGCCATACCTGAAAATCGTTGCCAAAAAGAACGAGCTTTATTAACACAAGCCATTAAACAAATCACAAAATCACCCTACGCCACTCAATTACTAATAATTGGTGACTCGCTAATACGTCTTGGCAAGATTACTTCGCTTTGCCAAATTCAGCGTTTATTAAATCAATGCTGTACATGATAACTGAACCATGCTTAAATGCAAACGATTCTCATTAACGAACTATATTCTTTCAGGAATTACTGTGCAAAAGCTTGTTTTATACTCTCTATTATCAGGACTATTTTTCAATTTTATTTATGTTGCTGAAAGTCAGGCCAATCAACGCACCGTTAATGTGTATTCTTTTCGCCAAGTAGAGTTAATTAAGCCCTTAATCAATGAGTTTACTAAGCAGACAGGTATTAAAGTTAATGTTGTCAGCGGTAAAGCAGACAAGTTGATGCAGCGTCTTATTCAAGATGGTGATAATAGCTTTGCCGATGTACTGCTTACGGTAGGTGCCGCTAAACTTGATAAAGCAAAAAAATTAAAACTTATTAAGCCTATTAACTCTTCTATATTACAAGCTAACGTACCGGCTGATTTACGAGATCCTGAAAACTATTGGTTTGCATTATCCCTACGAGTAAGAGCGATTTTTTATGCTAAAGATAGGGTAAAACCACAGCTATTACCTAGCTATGAGTCACTGTTAGATAAGCGTTGGCTAGGAAAAATTTGTAGCCGCACTGGTAACCACTTTTATAACCGCACTATGGTCGCTAGCTTTGTCTATCACTACGGTGAAAGTTGGACTAAAAATTGGGTAGAAAAGTTTAGTGAAAATTTGGCTATGCGCCCTAATGGTAATGATAGAGATCAAATGAGAAAAGTTGCCCGTGGTGATTGCGATATTGCCATCGCTAACAGTTATTATTACGGCATGTTATCAAGCAGCATTAAACAAAGTGATCGTGAGGTTTATCAAAATCTTGGCATTATACTGCCACAAAATATGAAAACTGGCAGTCATGTAAATATTAGTGGCGCAGCACTGACAAGCTCAGCTAAAAATGTTGATAATGCCATTAAATTCATTGAGTTTTTAACCACTAAAAAAGCCCAAAAAATATATGCACATAATAACTTTGAGTTTCCTGTTAGAACTGATATTCCAGCCGGTAAGTTTATAGAAACGTGGGGGAAACTTAATGCCGATACACAATCTATTTTGCATTTATCTGTTTATAACAAAAAATCAGCCGAGATAATCTCACAAAGTAATTGGTAGATAACTGGTAACAACTGTCACTGTTCAAATATCATTTCATAATCAAAATTATCGATAGCGGCTAAACAAGCAGTTAACTGTTGCTGCCCTTCAATAGCAGCAGGTATTCTCCAAGGAAAATTTGGTACTTATTGTTCCAAAAAACATAAGGCGAACACCATGCAGATACGTAATAGCCGATAAACAATATGCTTCACGACATTTTGTGATTTATCCGTAATATCATGCAACTTCGTAAATCACTATAATGACTATTCATAACTAAGCATTGTTATTAACAAGTTTTCCGTTAGAATGGAGAATCATTAATCAGGATACTTGTTATGATTCAGCCGGAAAAAATAATAATAGCTGACGATCATCCCTTATTTAGACAAGCTTTATTAGGGACACTAAAAGCCAAGCTAACATATACCACATGGCTTGAAGCACAAACAATTGCAGAGCTTGAGCAACAACTTACTAGCCATACTGATAGCGACTTGTTGTTATTAGATTTAAATATACCCGGCGCTCATGGCTTTAATACACTAATTCATGTACGTAATCACTTCCCACAAATTCCTGTTGTGATCGTATCTGCCCATGAAGATCACGATACTATCAGTAAAGCAATGGAATATGGCGCTGCCGGTTTTGTACCAAAGTCTACGCCAGTTGATGACATTTACTCTGCAATTGTAGCTGTGTTATCAGGGAATATTTGGTTACCAGCTTCTTTTGAACAAAGCCAAAAAAGTAATGAAGACAGCAATATTGCTGAACGTGTTGCTAGCTTAACTCAACAGCAATATCGAATATTAATGATGTTCGCTCAAGGTATGCTTAACAAACAGATTGCTTACGATTTAAATGTATCTGAAGCGACAATTAAAGCACATGCGACTGCCATTTTCAGAAAATTAGACGTACGTAATAGAACCCAAGCCGTGATTGCTATTGCTCAGTTAGACTTAACTGAAGCGGGATTTAAACAAGGTTAGGGCTTAGATAATTTATATATAAAGTTATTATTGTTGTTCCTAAATATAGAAAGCCCGTCGATGACTAATCATTGACGGGCTTTTTTTTATTGAATATGCTGATTAAATATAAGCAAATGCATCTGCATACATGTGCTCTAACAAAGCGCCATGCTCAACAAAATCACTACGAATAGCACCAACCATCTCAAAACGGCCTGCCAAATAAATATCGTAAGATTCAAAATTGACAATGTCATTTATAGCGGCTTGGTGAACTAAACCCGTTTCACCTTTCCAGTTAGCATCAGCATTTTCGACTACTGGAATAAAGCTAGCATGGGGAAGCTTAGCGATGGTAGCAATGGTTTTTTTAAGTTCATAAACAGCGCTTTCTTCACGTAAGCCCCAATACACCTTAATATGGCGCTGTGAGTTTTGTTCCGAAAGATATTCAAACATTGATTTAATATATGAAAAACCTGTGCCACCAGCAAGTAACAATAATGGTCGCTCACTCTCGGTACGTAATTGGGCATTACCTGCAGGCATTTCAATTGTTACCGCTTCGCCACTATCAAAACTAGCTTTAATGCACTCAATAACTTGCATCGGATAACTGTCTGCAGCAAAAGCACCTATTTGTAATTCAATTAAGTCACTATTGGGTGAGCTAGCAATTGAAAATGGACGTTTATCCTCATCACTCATAACAAAGTTTAAGTATTGGCCGGCAGTAAAATTAACTTTTTCACTTGGCTTTAATAATACTTTATATACATGAGGCGTTAACGATGATAACGACTGTATTTGACAACTAACTGTCTTCATTCTTTAACCTTTTTCTACTTTATTTGTAATAACTTATCAGCAAACTAATGAGTTGCGATAAGAGTTAATAAGCTAATATTACGACGGTACTTGAATATAGTCAGCAATATTTAGTTAGGATTTATAAAATATCTAACTCGTCCCAAAGTTCATCGACTTGATCTTTGATTTCTTGAGTCATTTCAATGGGCTCTCCCCATTCACGATTTGTTTCACCAGGCCACTTATTCGTGGCATCTAAGCCCATTTTCGAACCTAATCCAGACACGGGTGATGCAAAATCAAGATAATCAATTGGCGTATTTTCTATTAAAACAGTATCTCGGCTTGGATCCATTCGTGTAGTCATTGCCCAAATTACATCTTCCCAGTCTCTCGCATTAACATCATCATCACAGACTATAACAAACTTGGTGTACATAAATTGTCGCAAGAAAGACCATACTCCCATCATTACGCGTTTAGCATGACCTGCATATTGCTTTTTAATGGTGACAACAGCAAGGCGGTAAGAGCAACCTTCTGGTGGTAAATAAAAATCTTGAATCTCTGGAAATTGCTTTTGCAAAATAGGCACAAAAACTTCGTTAAGTGCTACACCTAAAATAGCGGGTTCATCAGGTGGCCTGCCAGTATAAGTACTGTGATAAATAGCATCTTTACGCATAGTAATATGTGTAACTGTCATCACTGGAAACTTGTCTACTTCATTGTAATAACCCGTGTGGTCGCCATAAGGCCCTTCTGGTGCCATCTCTTCTGGATCTAAATACCCTTCCAAAATTATTTCGGCTGTCGCTGGAACTTCTAAGTTATTACTTATTGATTTAGCGACTTCAGTTTTCGCGCCACGTAATAAACCTGCAAAGGCATACTCAGATAACGTATCTGGTACAGGCGTTACCGCACCTAAAATAGTCGCGGGATCTGCGCCTAACGCAACAGATACTGGATACCTTTCACCTGGATTTTCTTTTTTAAATTCTTGGAAATCTAGTGCCCCACCGCGATGTGATAACCAACGCATGATGACTTTATTTTTACTCAGCACTTGTTGACGGTAAATGCCTAAGTTTTGTCGCTCTTTATGTGGCCCTCTAGTAACCGTCAGCCCCCAGGTAATTAATGGTGCGACATCACCAGGCCAACAAGTTTGTACTGGCAGTTTAGTTAAATCAACATCATCACCAGATAATACGATTTGTTGACACAATGGTTTTTTAATGACTTTGACCGGCATATTCAATACTTGTTTATACACAGGTATTTTACCTAAGGCATCACGAAAACCTTTGGGTGGCTCTGGCTCTTTTAGCATAGCGAGTAACTTGCCAACATCGCGCAGCGCACCAACACTTTCTTGTCCCATGGCTAGGGCTACTCGCTCAGGTGTACCAAAAAGGTTGGTCAGTACCGGCATCCCGTGCGGTTTACCTTCTTCATTTACGGCATTCTCAAACAGTAATGCTGGACCTTTAGCTCTCAGCGTTCTATCGCTAATTTCAGTCATTGCTAAATGAGTTGATATTGGCTGAGTGATACGTTTAAGCTGGCCTATTTTTTCAAGCTGACTGATAAAGTCTCTTAAATCACTATATTTCATACAAGTTACCAATAGGAGATATTAAATAAAAAAACCAGTCGCTAAGACTGGTTTTCATTAATTTAGTCATTCAACTGCGCGGCAATTATTTACGCTTCATTGAATCAAAAAATTCATCATTAGTTTTAGTCATGGCAAGTTTGTCGATCAGGAATTCAATCGCACCTATTTCATCCATTTCGTGAACAACTTTACGTAACACCCACATTTTTTGTAACTCATCAGGCTTAGTAATAAGTTCTTCACGACGTGTACCACTACGATTAATGTTAATTGCAGGGAAAACGCGTTTTTCAGAAATTTTACGTGACAGGTGTAATTCCATATTACCTGTACCTTTAAATTCTTCGTAGATTACTTCATCCATTTTAGAACCAGTATCTACTAACGCCGTTGCGATAATAGTTAAACTACCACCCTCTTCAATGTTACGTGCAGCACCGAAGAAACGCTTAGGACGATGTAAAGCATTAGCATCAACACCACCCGTTAAGATTTTTCCCGATGAAGGAATTACCGTGTTATAAGCACGAGCCAAACGAGTAATTGAATCAAGTAGGATAACAACGTCTTTTTTATGTTCAACTAAACGTTTAGCTTTTTCGATTACCATTTCAGCTACTTGTACATGACGACTTGCTGGCTCATCAAACGTTGATGCAATAACTTCACCCTTAACAAGGCGCTGCATTTCAGTTACTTCTTCTGGACGCTCATCAATCAACAGTACCATTAATTCAGCATCAGGGTTGTTGTGCGCGATACTTTGAGCAATATTTTGTAATAAGAGCGTTTTACCTGCTTTTGGTGGAGCAACGATCAAACCACGTTGACCTTTACCAATAGGAGAAGCTAGATCTAAAACACGTGCCGTAATATCTTCTGTCGAGCCATTACCACGTTGTAACGAAAAACGATCCATTGGATGAATTGGTGTTAAGTTTTCAAATAAAATCTTATTACGTGCATTTTCAGGACGGTCAAAGTTTACTTCAGTCACTTTTAATAAGGCAAAGTAGCGTTCGCCTTTTTTCGGTGAACGAATTTTTCCTTGAATAGTATCACCCGTTCGCATACTAAAACGACGAATTTGGCTTGGTGATACATAAATATCATCTGGGCCTGCTAAGTATGAAGAGTCTGCAGAGCGTAAAAAGCCAAAGCCATCTTGTAAAATCTCTAAAACACCGCCGCCGAAAATATCATTATCGCCTTCAGCATGTGCTTTTAAAATAGCAAAAATTATATCTTGTTTGCGTGTTCTAGCGAGGTTTTCAAGCTTCATTGATTCAGCAAGTTTAACCAATTCGTTAATGGATTTTTCTTTTAGTTCGGTAAGGTTCATAGGGGGTTTCTTAAAGTATTTTAAGTGACAGTGCCTTCGGCGATTGCCGGCACTAGTATGTTTTCAATGTTTTTTATAATAAGAATAGAGATAAAGCGATGCTATTTTGTACTCAGGAGGTAAATTTAGCACTAAAATTTGATTAGGTAAAGGCTGAATAAAAATGTAAGTAAATATTTTAACTATAAGAGCAAAAAAGCCTGGTAACTTATATGTCAGTTATCAGGCTTTTATTTTACAACTTACAAGTTTTTATCTAAAAACTCTTTTAGTTGAGTTTTCGATAGCGCGCCCACTTTAGTGTCGGCAATTTCACCATCTTTAAAAAGTAATAATGTTGGAATACCACGTACACCATATTTAGGTGGCGTCGCTGAGTTTTGGTCTATGTTTAATTTACCAACAGTTACTTTGCCATCGTATTCTGTGGCAATATCATCAAGTACTGGGGCAATCATTTTACAAGGACCACACCATTCAGCCCAAAAATCAACTAATACTAAACCCGATGCCTTTAATACATCTGCTTCAAAACTATCATCAGTTAGCTGAACAATTTTATCGCTCATCATATTCTCCGTTTGTTATGGCGAAAGCGCCTTTGTAGTATCTATACCTACTCATAGACACATTATACCGTGATTCACGGCTTTTCCAATACTGTTTTTATGTAACATAGGTATTATTTAAACAGTTAAAATTTAATTAATTATTTATTAAGCAACTATTTTGCTAACAAAACTGTTAAGCTAGCGCCATGAAAAAAACACACTTAACAGAAACTAAATTCGCTGACTTAAATCTTGCTCCGCAAGTTGTAACCGGATTAGAAGCCATGGGCTTCAATTATTGTACGTCTATCCAGGCGAAATCTTTACCCGTTCTTTTGCAAGGCACTGATATAGCTGGCCAAGCACAAACAGGTGAAGGTAAAACCATTGCCTTTTTAGCTGCTACTTTCCATCATTTGCTTCAAAAAGAAGCTCCTACTCATAATCAACCACGCGCTTTGATAATGGCTCCTACACGTGAATTAGCAATACAAATTCATCGTGATGCTATAGAAATGGCGAAAAGTACCGGATTACGCCTTGGTGTAGTATATGGGGGCGAAGGTTATGAAAGTCAACGTTTAGAACTTGAAGCTGGTGTTGATATTCTAATTGGTACCTGTGGTCGTTTGATTGATTACATGAAGCAAGGCGTTTACAACCTAAAAAACATCGAAGCTATTGTTCTTGATGAAGCTGATAGAATGTTTGATTTAGGCTTTATCAAAGATATTCGTTATATGTTTGATAAAATGCCTCCTGCAAAAGAACGTCTAAGCATGCTGTTCTCTGCGACATTATCATTCCGAGTTAAAGAGCTTGCCTTTGACCACATGAACGAACCTACCAGTGTAGAAGTAGCACCAGGACAGAAAACCAATATCCGTATCACTGAAGAACTATTTTATCCTTCAAACGAAGATAAAATGACTTTACTGCAAACATTAATTGAAGAAGATTGGCCAGAAAAAGCGATTGTCTTTGCAAACACTAAACACGTTTGTGAAAAAGTGTTTGATCACCTAAGTGCCGATAAAATTCGTGTCGGTCTTTTAACTGGTGATGTACCTCAGAAGAAACGTCTAAAAATATTAGAGCAATTCACTGAAGGTACTGTAGATATACTTGTAGCGACTGATGTAGCTGCCCGTGGTTTACACATCCCTAGCGTAACGCATGTTTTTAACTATGACTTACCTGATGATTGTCAGGATTATGTTCACCGTATAGGTCGTACAGGTCGTGCTGGTGAAACAGGCCATGCTATTAGTTTAGCGTGTGAGCAATATGTTTTTAATTTACCTGAAATTGAAACCTATATTGAGCATGAGCTACCGGTAACTAAGTATGATCATGATGCATTACTGACTGACTTACCAAGACCTAAACCACGTCAACGCCGTCCTAGACCAGGTGGCAACAGACAAGGCGGTCGCTCAAATACAAGACCAAACAACCGTGGTGGTAACACTAATCGCGGCAACCGTAGCTAAAGCTACGCTCTTATATTGAGTAAAGTAATGAGCCCAAATCAAGCCTCTTCAACGGCAATACCACAGTATGATGATAGTCATTACGCTGTGGTTGATTTAGGCTCTAATAGTTTCCACCTACTTATCACCCAATTAATTACATCCCCTACAAGTAAATATCTCAAAACCGTTAATAAAGTTAAGCAAAAAGTGCGTTTAGCGGCAGGATTAGATGATAAAAATCTACTTACTGATGAAGCGATGATACGTGGTCTAGATTGTCTAAAAGTATTCGCCTCACACCTTAATAGTATTCCCGTAAACAATATCCTTATTGTCGCAACAGCAGCTTTACGAATAGCAAAAAATAATCAGCTGTTTTTTGATGCCGCTAAACAAATTTTACCTAAAGAGATAAAGTTACTAAGTGGTGAGCAAGAAGCTAGAACGATTTATGCTGGAGTTGCCCACACTGCCACTTGTGATTATCAGCAATCTGAGACTAAAAGATTAGTACTTGATATTGGTGGAGCAAGTACCGAAATTATTGTGGGTACAGCTTGTTCCGCAAATAAACTAGTTAGTTTAGATATTGGCTGTGTAAGCTTTATTGGTAACTACTTTGCAGACGGTAAACTCAACAAAGAAAACTTTACTCAGTGTATTTCTGCCGCGGCAGATGTTATTAATACAGTGAATAAGGCGTTTATTCAACTTGGCTGGCAAACGGCTGTTGGGAGCTCAGGTACTATGCAAGCCATGGTAGAAATTCTTATAGAACGTCAGAAAAAACCAGTAATCACGTTAGCTTTTCTTAACGACATAAAACAAACCTTAATTAATTGCCAAAAAATAGATGATATCGAAATAGCTGGACTCAGAGCTGATCGAAAAGCAGTATTAGCCAGTGGGTTATGCATTTTAATCGCTTTATTTGAATCCCTGAACATTAAAACATTATGCCTTTCAAGTGGCGCACTTCGTGAAGGCTTATTATTTGAATTAGTCCCTGACGCAACAATAGCCTAATCAATAATTAATCTTCTTTTCTTCCTAACAACTCTCTGAAATACCAAAGTGCTACTGGGATTTCAATGACGCTATAGCTAATTAAGGTAAACCAAAACCAATTCAACTCAAGCATTAAAAAATCAAAGCTAGCACTTGTATTCCAGTATTTATTTGCCACTATGATAAATGCTAAGCCTGAAGCGACACAGTCAAATAATGCCACTTTGTTAATATTCTTACCTGCTATTTTTGGATACACCCAAGTATAAGCCATAACAATAATCACTGAGTTCAATAGTATTATACTTAATTCAGCTGACATCATAGCCCTCTTCCATTGATAACGAAGTAACCCCAAGTTTGCAAGCTGCCAACAACTCATCACTAAAGCCTTTATCATCTAATGCTCTCGATAGCGCAAGCCCTCCAATCATTAATACCGCGCTTTGTAGCGCTTTTTCGCGGTTTCCAGTTAATGATTGAGCTTGTGTTATAAATGCTTGAAAAGTCTTGGTATAAGTTGCTTTCACTTGGCTATCTTGCTGACTAATATCTGACACTAGAAAAGCCAAAGGACATGCTTGTTTGTACTCGTCATCCCTATGTTGGGTGCTTAAATAGTATTCAGAAAAGTCTTGCATATTTCTCGGACAATCGACAGGTTTTCGTTTATAAGCAATTTTTGCTGCTTTACTTATTGCCTGAGCGTACAAATCGCTTTTTGAACTAAAATGACTATAAAAAGCTCCTCGCGTTAATTCTGCTTTTTTCATCACTTGGTCAATAGAAATTTTTTCAAAACCATGGTGAGTAAATAACATAGCTGCACTTGCTAATATTCGATCTCTAGATTGTTCTTTATGTGTTTCTTGCCATGCCATTTCAAAGGCTCCCATGAATCATCTGTTAGTCTTTTAGTATTTCACGTTTTCACAATATGTTCTTGAACATATTGTCATTAACTCTACATTAGCAGCAGCATAGTTATTAAGGAGAATTAAATGAAAGAAAATACAATTCACATATATGGCCCGACTTTTTCAAACTTCGTGCGTAGTGTCATGATTGTTTGTGAGGAGAAAGAAATTTCCTACACGGTTGGATTTGAAGTTGAAGGGCAAGAGATTACCTTTAAAGGTGAGCAGCATTTACACCTGCACCCATTTGCTAAGATTCCGGTATTAATTGAAAACAGCCCACAACATGAAACGTTTACTCTGCCAGAAACGGCAAGCATATGCCGTTATCTTGATAGTGATAATATGTTACAACCTGAAAATGAACTTGCACATGCTCGCCATGATGCTTTATGTGCACATATATCAATCGATATTGATAAAGTCTTGTTAAGAGAATATTTAATGGAGTTTGCTTTCCCCAAAGGAGAAAACAATACTGTTCGTTTCGATGTTGTTGCTAACGTACAAGCAAAAGTGGCAACTACTTTGGCTATTATTGAAAAAATAGTAAGTGAAGAGAGTGCCTTATCGTCAGAGCAATTTACCATTGCAGATGCATTGCTTGCACCTATGCTACATTACATTTCTTGCTTGCCAGGAGGTTATAACGTATTACCCGATTACCCTGCGCTAGAGCAATACCTAGCAAAAATCATGACAAGACCATCATGTCAAAAGGTATTGATAGCTAAAAACCTATAAAGGAACGCTTGATTACCAGCATAAAAAAAGCGCGAATTAATCGCGCTTTTCTATTTTTAGCAAGCTCCAACAACTCTGCTATTTTGAGTCTTCTTTCAACCATTGCGCTACTTGCTTAGCAAAGTAAGTCAAAATCCCATCGGCTCCCGCACGTTTAAAGGCTAATAAACCTTCCATCACACAAGGTTTCTCTGCTAACCAGCCATTTTGAATTGCGGCCATGTGCATGGCATATTCACCACTAACTTGATAAGCATAAGTAGGTACTTGAAAGGTATCTTTTACGCGGCGCACTATATCTAAATATGGCATACCTGGTTTAACCATTACCATATCAGCACCTTCCGCGATATCTTGAGCAACTTCATGCATCGCTTCATTGCTATTAGCTGGATCCATTTGATAAGTGTGCTTATTGCCACCTTTAATGTTACCTGAAGAGCCGACCGCATCACGAAACGGACCATAATAATTAGAAGCATACTTTGCTGAGTAAGCTAAAATTTTGGTATTAACAAAGCCATTTTCTTCTAGTGCTTCTCTGATAGCGCCGACACGTCCATCCATCATATCTGATGGCGCAACAATATCTGCTCCTGCTTCCGCATGTGATAAAGCCTGTTTAACTAAAATATCTTTAGTGACCTCATTAACAACATAGCCCGTTTTTCCAGCTTTATTGTTTTCACTTTCACTTAAAATTCCATCTTGCCCATGCGTAGTGAAAGGGTCCAGGGCAACATCAGTGATTACAGCCAATTGTGGAAATTTTTCTTTGAGTGCACGCACTGCTCGTTGTGCCAAGCCATCTGAATTATATGCTTCTTCAGCCATTAGTGACTTTTTATCACTTGGGGTAACCGGAAATATTGCAATCGCAGGAATGCCTAAATCAACCAATTCTTGTGCTTCTTCTAAGAGTAAATCAATGCTTTTTCGCTCAACACCTGGCATTGAAGCTATCGCTTCTCGTTGATTTTTACCTTCTAGAACAAACACGGGGTAGATTAGATCATTCACTGTTAGCTGAGATTCAGCCATTAAACGACGAGTATGATCATCAACGCGCATACGGCGCATACGACGAGCAGGATATTGGCCAAAGGCCGAATTACCATTGTAAGACATAAGCATTCCTAAAAATTATTCGGTAAGAATATATTGTTGTGTTTGGTTTCGGCCATCATGTTTAGCCTGATATAAGGCTTTATCTGCACCGGAGAATATTTGCTCAGGGCCAATATCAGTTTGCTGCTGGTAAGTACAAATACCGCAGCTAATAGTAAGCGCGATTTCGGTTTCTTGAAATAGAAAAGCGTGCTCACTTATTAGAATACGTAATTGCTCGGCAAGTAATAATGCACCTTCAGCATCGGTATTGGGTAAGATTAAACAAAACTCTTCGCCACCATATCGAAAAGCTTTATCAGCAGTACGTTTTAAACTTTGCTTGATATGAGTTGAGAGCCAAATTAAACATTGATCTCCAGCTAAGTGACCATAATTATCATTAACAGATTTGAAATGGTCAATATCAATTAATACCAAACTTAACGCGGTAAGATTACGGCGGCTACGACGATATTCAGCTAATATTTTCTGATCATAAAAACGACGATTGTGTAAACCAGTCAGCTCATCCAAAACGTTTTTACGTTCGAGCTCTTGATTGGCACTTTCTAATTCTTGTAGGGCAATATTGAGCTCTAAAGTACGCTCTTGCACTCTTTCTTCTAATAAGTCCTGACTATCTTCTTGCTCTTTAGCCAAGGTCTTCATTGTTTTTTCAGCTCTTCTATTAGCCCTTTTTTCAAATTTAAGACGCTGTAACATTTTTTGATATTTAATTCGATAATGCCTGATTAAATATGAAACCAAGGATAAAGTACCCAAACAGCCCAATACAACTCCCATACCTAAACATAAATGGTCGGTGCCTTGCTCTGTAATCGCTTTACTTGCAGGTGAGTATGTCATCAGTAAAGATGTAAAAACTACAATTTCAAATAAAACCAATGACTTCATTTATTACATTTCTTTCTTTGATGGAAAGTTAAATACCTTTTCGGCATTACAGCTAGTTTGCCAAGCTATTTCCTCTTGGTCAATACCTGTAATACTAGCTATCTCTCTAACAATGAAGGGTAAATAACTCGGTTCGTTGCGGCTACTTTTAGGCTTGGGTCGAATCGTTCTAGGTGTTAAATAAGGTGCATCAGTCTCAATAAGTAAACGATCAGCTGGAATTAAACTCACAATATCTCGTAAGTCTTGCCCTCTTCGCTCATCGCATAGCCAACCCGTTATGCCAATATACATATCCGCAGCGATACATTGGCTAAGTTCCTCTTTTGAGCCCGTGAAGCAATGTGCAACCATAGCAGGCACTTTATCTAAATTGGGTTTTAAAATAGTGAACCACGGCTCAAAAGCATCACGCTGATGCAAAAACAATGGCATATTCAATTGTGCAGCTAAAGCGACTTGTTCACTAAAAACTTTCTGTTGCTGCTCTGGCGCTGAAAAATTTCGATTGAAATCCAACCCACATTCCCCAATCGCTTTAACCTGCTCTTGTTTCGCTAATTGCTTGAGTTTATCTAGGTAATCTCTGTCGACATGATCAGCATCATGAGGATGAACACCAGCAGTGCAATATAAGAAATTGGGGAAATCAGCCTGATATTCTAGACATAAGGCTAGCGCCTTCTGGCTTTCTTCAACGCTAGTACCTGTAATCAATAAAGAACCGAGGCCAGCATTCTGAGCACGAAGAAGAACATCTTCACGATCCTTATCAAATCGTTTACTCGTTAAATTGACGCCAATATCTATCATTGATTTTTGATTCAAAATACTTTGTCTCTATTTAAGCCTTTTTACTTTCATTCGCTTGTTATTATGTTCTTTTTGGAGGAATACTGAACCAAGCGCTCCTTTGGTAAGGGTGACTTTATCCCCTTCTTTTAACTTAAATTTTGTCGTATCTTTTTGCTGCCATTGTTGACCATTCTTGAAGGTTATTTTCCATTGCCCTCGACCAACTTTTTTTAACGTATCTACAATTAAAGAGATGCTCAACACTTCCTTCGCTTTTTCTTCAGCTGTCTTTTCTATATGCTCTTTAGAGAAGTCATCAACTTGCTGAGTTATTGCTTGAGCTGTGCTAGCCTCTACGCTTTTACTACTGATATTTTCTGTAAGGTCTTTAGAGGAGTCATCAACTTGCTGAGATATTGCTTGCGCTGTGCTAGCTTCTACGCTTTTATTACTGAATTTTTCTGTAAGTTTGTCAAAGCATGCAAGTCTCGCTTTATCTTGACTTATTTTTACACAGTTTTTGAGTTGCTCTAACGAATCTTTAGCTAATGTTACCGGTGTGAAAAATAAGCTAACCACTATTATAGAAGCAGCTAGTTTGTTTAAATCATTCATTAATTTTTTTCCCTTACATCAGTTGATTCGTCTTCATCTTTTTTATGATAAAACGAGGCAATAATAATACCTATTTCAAACAACAATAACATTGGTACTGCTAACATAGTTTGAGAAATTATATCCGGTGGCGTCAACAGCATACCAATAACAAATGCGCCTACTACAACATATGCGCGTTTTTCTCTTAAGCTATCAGGTGTTGTCATACCTGTCCAACACATTAAAATGATGGCAATTGGAATTTCAAATGCGGCACCAAAAGCAAAAAATAACTTTAAGATAAAGTCTAAATAGCTACTTATATCCGTTGCAATAACGACTCCCTCTGGCGCTACTGAGGTAAAAAAGGCAAACACCACAGGAAAAACAAGAAAGTAAGCAAAGGCAATACCACTATAAAATAATAAGGTAGAGCCCAACATTAACGGGGCAATTAAACGCTTTTCACTACTATATAAGCCCGGTGCTACAAATGACCAGACTTGATATAAGACAAATGGCATAGCGATAAATAATGATAAAACCAAGGTTAATTTAAAGGGGGCAAAAAATGGTGATGCGACATCAGTCGCTATCATTTGAGAGCCTTCAGGCATAGTGGCCAGTAATGGCTGTGCTACATATTGATATATATCTTGGGAAAAATATACCAAACAACAAAAAACAAGTAAAACACCAACAATCGAGCGTAATAATCGATCGCGCAGCTCTAATAGATGGTCAAATAAAGTAACACTGGGGGCTGGGGATGAACTCATGGTTGGGATTTATCACTCACTTTATCGACTGTACTTTCTAACGCAGAAGCAGCATTTGTTGCCGGCTCTGTCGGCGTTTCTGATGCTGTTTTCGATATATTCTCAGTTGCACCGGCTCTAGCTTGAGGGGTAGAAGCGAGTGAAGATGAGATCATTGAGTCCATCGCTTGAGTATCAACTTTTTTGAAAGGTTCGGTAACCGAATCCGCCGCATCTTGCAATGTTTTTAATGACTCAGCTACTTCTGGACTTAAATTCTGTAAATTACTTTCTTCTGCTTTTTTTAAATTAGCGTGTAATTCATGTATCCGTAATTCTTCTGTCAGCTCAGTCTTAACCGTATCACTAAACTTTCGAGCACCCGAAATCCAACCACGGACGGTGCGTATTGCCACTGGCAAACGCTCTGGGCCTAAGATAACTAGACCCATGATTCCAATTAGGATTAGCTCCCAAAAGCCTATATCAAACATAAATTAGGCCTGATCAGTGTCTTTAGTTTTGCTTGCTGATTTTTGGCTAATGCTTTCTGAAGTAGTTGAGCTATCAGCTAAAGTATCGGACGCTTGGTCTGCACTTTTTTGTTGCTCCTTATCTTCACCTATAGCACTTTTAAAACCTTTAACTGCCGAGCCTAAGTCACCACCTAAATTGCGTAGTTTTTTAGTACCAAATAATAACACGACAATAACGGCAACTATGACTAATTGCCAAATTCCGATTCCACCCATAATAAATTAACTCCTGCTATTTAATGCTACATGACTAATCTCATTGTTAGTTCATGCTTAGTGCAAACATTATATACCTAAATAATACAGGGAAACGAGTAAAAGCAGCAAATGAATGAGTAAATGATGAGCTAAAACAATAATTATTTTGTGGATATGTCATTATCGCAAAAAACCAATAACAATAAAGCAATATAACGCGATCAAAAAAGCGACTATGAAGTCGCTTTTAGTTTGAGTTGCCACTTTATTTTCAATGAAGTGGGAATTAATTCTTACTAGAATTTATATGACGTATTCACAAAGAAAGTACGACCAACAACATCATAGATATTTGGTACCGTATTCATGTCATTTCCATCTGGAACTTCTTCGGGTTCAGTATCAAATAAGTTTTTAATACCTCCCGTTACTTGCCAGTCATCATTGATATGATATGCCGCTGAGACATTGTGGTAAATGACATCATCTGTAGTGTACTCATCACCCCAAGCATTACCTTCCATGCCTTGAATGTAATTGGCAGTATAAAGTATGGTTAGATCTTCCGATAAGTCTGCACTAACCGTTAAGTTAGATTTTAACTGTGAATAACCGCCCATATTACCATCGATAGTACCTTCATAGCTGATACCGTCTTCTTCAAATTCAAGCAAGTAAGTAGTATCAAGCTGTACTTTAAAGATGTCTGCTGCGTAACTAATGTTCCAATCAATACCAGAAGTATTTTGTTGTCCTATATTCGTTAATGTTGACGTCATATCAGATAAGTCACCATCGGCGCTAATATTAATAGTGGCACAGGCAACTGGATCCCCTTCGGCACACTTGTTCATCTCAGCCTGAACATTCACACGGCTAATGGCATTAGTAATGTCAAACTGCCAATAATCCATTGTCGTTGAAAGACCTTCTGTTACTTCCCATACTACACCAGCAGTAAATGATTCACTTTCTTCCGGCTGTAAATCGGCATCACTTGTATAATTAACTTGAATTTGCGAATCTTCTTCATTGCCCCATGGGTCAGTTAAATAATCAAAAGAGCCTGAGTCACCACCGTATAATTCACTAACACTTGGCGCTCTAAAGCCCGTAGCAGCTACAGCTCTAAACATTAAACCATCAGTAACTGAATAGGTAGCGCCTAATTTCCAAGTAGCTGCCCCACCGAAAGTAGAGTAATTATCATAACGAGTCGCAGCCTCTACAGTAAAAGAGTCAGTCACTGGCATTGATATTTCACCATAAATTGACTGTACCGAATAATTACCCTCTGTCGGGTCTTGTTGTGCAGCAGTGCTTTCACCAGCCTGAGTGATTAAGTCAGGTGTGTAATATCCACTTTCATAACGACTTTCTACACCAACAGCATAGCCAATGTCATTTTCACTAACACCGCTATAACCTGCTGCTAGCGTAAATTGCTCATTGCCGCCTTCATTTTGCTCGGTATACATGATGCCTTCGGCAGCTAAAAACTCTTGATTGATACCATCATTTGTAAACCACATGTCTTGGTTGTTGTAGATACTTGTTTCCATATTACCCGCATGAATTGAGTTACCTACACTGTCTTTGGCATCATTACGGCCATAAGTTGCTGACATATCCCACTGTGAATCATTACTTAAGTAACCCGTTAGGCCAACAGAAGCACGGTAGGTATCAGTCTCTTGTGCATAAATACGTGGACCAGCGTCTGTCATACGACGTTTATATAATAACTCATCTGGTAAGTTACCATTTTCATCTTTAAATTGATCTGTGTAGTTATCATCTAGCAAACTAGTATCTAAATCGATACTTGCAGGCTGTGGAGCCATTTGTTGATTAGATTCACGACGAGTGTACATAAAATCAACACTGAGTTCTGTATCATCCGCTATTTCATTATTGAAACTAGTAAACAAACTGAATAATTCATTGGGGGTTTGTGCATAGCTATCATCGGTATAATCATAAGAAGTTGTACGCTCTTCCCAACCGCCATTACCATCAGGAACCATGCCGCCTAAAGAACCCTCAGGAATGTACGATGATTCACCTGCAGGTACAAAGTCACGATCCGATTGAATTATTTCACCACGGTTTGAATACTGTAGGCCAACGACTAAATTACCACCGGCAAGTTCACTGCCGTGTAAAAGACTAATACCGCCGCTTTCTCCATCACCTTTATCGGTAATACTGCCATCTGCTGTTATCTCTGTACCAACATAATCCTTTTTAGTAATGATGTTAACCACACCTGCGATAGCATCTGAGCCATACACAGCAGAGGCACCATCCTTTAATATCTCAATTGACTGAATCATTGAAACAGGGATAGTATTTAAATCTACAGAAGAGTCAGCACCAGTACCTGATGCCACCATACGGCGACCATTCATTAACACTAAGGTACGCTGAGTCCCCATGCCACGTAAGTTAACTGTTGCCGAGCCACCTGAGCCATTATTCGACGTAGCGCCTAAGCTCATACCTGAGGCAGCGGGTTGCATCGATAAAATTTCTTGTACTGAGGTATAACCACTTTTACTGATGAAGTCAGATGAAATGACTGTGACAGGACTCGCTGTTTCAATATCAGTTCTGTTAATACGAGAGCCAGTTACGGCAATACGTTCTACTTCTTCTACGCCTTCTTCGGCAAATGCTTGTACTGAAGTGATCGATGTTGCGGCAAGGGCAATCATTACTGCACGGTTCACTATATTCTTTCTGGCTGTTCTTAGGCTCATTACTTCTACCTTTTTATCGTTAATTTGTTGGTAACTGATGTTTATCAATTACCAACATACTGCGCGATTTATTTGCAGAAGTTCGTTCTTAAGTGTTGTAACTTAGTTAAAGCTGCAACGTAATAGTGATTTTAACTCGCATTGTTGTGATCAACTGTTAACCCTGTGGTTATTTTTTAACTTGTTCACTTAGGAAAATGCCATTAAAAAAGCACTAATACCAATTTGATTAGATTTCTTCCCTACTCAGAGCTACATTGGTGAGCTTAGAATAAACAAAATTTGTTAAACATAGTCATTCTATATTTAGCTGATTTTGTGAAATTATCAGTTTACCAATGAGCTTCCAAGGGCGAGTTTAAAAGGCTTATTTGCAGCGTTATTGATTTTGATAAGGACGCTACATGGATGTGGCTTATTAGAGAATGCAGGAGCATATGCTCCTGAATAACCATTCTCATTAATCAATGCCTTGCCTTTAAGCCTTTTAATTCTCGCTGAGTGGGAAAGAACTTAATTAACTTGGCATAAGTGTCTTTGTACCCATATTACAGGCATAAAAAAACCGACAATAAGTCGGTTTATTTAGATTTTTATCGTTGAACGTTAATCAAATATCATAGTATTTTTTAATTTAGATAAAGCATTTTTTTCTAACTGCCTAACGCGTTCCGCTGATATCTGATATTTATTCGCTAACTCTTGCAACGTTGTCTTATCTTCCGTTAACCAGCGTGTTTTTATGATGTCTTGGCTACGCTCATCAAGTGTTACTAAAGCTGTAGATAAACGATTGTTAGCGTGGTTATCCCAATTGTCATTTTCAACTTCAACAGCCAAATCAGATTGTTTGTCTTGAAGGTATTGAGCCGGTGAAAAATTACTAGCACCTAGATTATCATCATCATCTTTTGATAACTCGAATGCTTGGTCATGACTGCTCATACGAGATTCCATTTCCATCACATCTTTTGTTGTTACACCAAGGTTTTCCGCTACCGTATTTACTTCTTCGGTACTGAACCAACCTAAACGTTTTTTGTTTTTACGAAGATTGAAAAATAATTTACGTTGCGCTTTCGTAGTCGCAACTTTAACAATGCGCCAGTTTTTAAGCACAAATTCATGAATCTCTGCTTTTATCCAATGCACAGCAAAAGAAACTAAACGTACACCTACTTCAGGGTTAAAACGCTTAACGGCTTTCATTAAACCTACATTACCTTCTTGTACTAAATCGGCATGAGGTAAACCATAACCAGAATATCCTTTAGCAACATGGATAACAAAACGTAGGTGAGACATGATCAACTCTTGCGCCGCTGATAAATCATTGTCGTTATAGAGGCGAGTAGCCAGATCATGCTCTTTTTCTGCGGTAAGCATAGGAATGCTATACGCGGATTGCATGTATGCTTCGATACTACCACTTTGTGGTAAGGTAAGTTGCATTGTTTGACTCATAAAACTCTCTCCATTCTCTTCTTAATTTCGCCCGCGATAATAACACATATCGCCGCTCTTTGCGATAGAGGCGACATGAACATTAGCTTAATAGAAAGGGGCGCACAAGATGATCTTTCATTTATTTTATGAATTAAATGTGACTATTTGTAAGTATTGGAAATTATTAGGAATAAATAGCCGATTATTAATCCGCATTCGGCTCTATCGCCTTAATGTGCTGACTTACTGAGATATAACTGCCGACGAGCGAGAGCACAATAGCAAAAGTAACCAACATTAAAGCTTCACTGCCTGATAACCCCTGCAGTTGGAAGTTACTCTGATAAAGGTCACTTAAATCGTTAATAGCGTATCCCAAATACCAAGCAAGTAGGGTAACTGCAATACACGATAATATACCACCAAAAATACCATACCAAATACCTGAATAGAGAAAAGGTCGCTGAATAAAACTGTCTGTAGCACCAACCAACTTCATAATCGCAATGGCATCTTTTTCATTTAAAATAGCCAATCGAATAGTGTTTCCGACAATAAGTACTACCGATAAACACAATAATAAAGCGACACCTAGAACAATGTCTTCAATTAAACGAGCCATTGCTTCTAAACGTGTTAGCCATTCTAAATCGAGTTTACCTTGTTCAACTTCACGTTCTTGACTCAGTTTTGCGAGTAAGGCATTAGCCGCTTGTGCTTGGCTGGCTCTTTGTGTTGGCGTTACGAGTAATGTCGCTGGTAATGGGTTTTTATCTAAGTACTCTAGAGATTGTCCAAAGCCGGATAATATTTTGAATTCTTTTAGCGCTTGCTTGGCTGATATATATTTTACTTCTGCAACGTCATTATAAAGACTGATGCGTTTTATCAAGTTTTGTGCGCTTTTTTCATTAGTTGATAGCTTCAAAAATAAAGTGATTTGCGAAGCGCTATCCCATTGCTCACTTACCTGTTCGGCATTTTTAACAAATAAGTGTAAAGTGGCAGGCAATGCTAGACTGATGCCGAGAACAAAAATAGTCATTACCGTCGTGAAAGGTGTACGCCATAAATTACCTAAACTGCCTACGGCTTGCTGCACATGTCGAATAGGTAAATTTAACATGCGAGTTAAAAAACTTGAGCGTGCTTTTAAACCACTACTATGAATCTTGCTCATCAGTCGCCCCCTGTGCTTGCAGACCATCAACAATACCATCATTAATCATAGTGCCATCTTTCAACGTCAGCGTACGGTATTTCATGCGTGCAATTAAGCCAAGATCATGAGTAGCAATTAACACAGTTACACCAGCAGCATTAAATTCTTCAAATAAACTAATGATGTCTAAAGATAATTTGGGGTCTAGGTTTCCGGTTGGCTCATCGGCAAGAAGAATAGGCGGTTTATTAACAATAGCGCGGGCTATGCCGACACGCTGTTGTTCACCACCAGAAAGCATGTGTGGAAAACATTTCAATTTAGCACTTAAATGAACTTTATCTAACGCAGTCGCAACACGTTTTTTAATTTCACTGTGACTAACACCTTCAATAATTAGCGGTAAGGCGACATTATCAAAAACGGTTCTATCTTTAAGTAAATTGTGATTTTGAAAAATCATGCCGATACCGCGACGGACATAAGGGACTTGTTTGTACTGAATATCTGATAGTTCGGTATGGTTTACTTGAATACTGCCTGAGCTAGGCTTTTCCATTAAAGAGATTAACTTTAACAAGGTGCTTTTACCTGCGCCTGAATGGCCTGTTAAGAACGCCATTTCACCACTTTCTAGATTAAAACTCACTTGTTTTAGTGCTAGAAACCCACCAGGGTAGGTTTTATTTACCTTATTGAAATTAATCATATTATTATAATATTTTTACGAGTAAGCAGGCTAACTTAGCACAATTACCCTGCTTATTTTATATTTAATTACTAAAAATTGCTTCGATAAAGTCATCACCATTAAATGGTCTTAAATCATCGATACCTTCACCAACACCTAAATATCGGATAGGAATACTATGCTTATCAGCAATAGCAAAAACAACACCACCTTTGGCAGTACCATCTAACTTAGTAATCGTTAAGCCCGTTAGACCTACAGCTTCATCAAATAACTTAGTTTGACTCAAGGCATTTTGACCAGTACCTGCATCAAGGGTTAGCATGACTTCATGAGGTGCATGGACATCTAATTTCTTCATGACTCGCACGACTTTTTTCAACTCTTCCATCAAATGAGCTTTATTTTGTAAACGCCCTGCGGTATCAGCAATAATAACATCTACTTTACGTGCTTTAGCTGCACTGATGGCATCAAAAATTACTGAGGCACTATCAGCCCCCGTATGCTGAGCGATAACAGGAATATCATTCCGCTCACCCCAAACTTGTAATTGCTCAACGGCAGCAGCTCTAAAGGTATCACCTGCTGCTAGCATTACCGATTTACCCTGCGCTTGAAATTGCTTTGCCAGCTTACCAATGGTCGTTGTTTTACCAACACCGTTAACACCAACCATCAACATAACAAAAGGTCCTTCCCCTTCAGGAATAACCAAGGGCTGACTAACATCTTCAATAGTTTTCTTTAATTCAATCTTAAGTAAGTCATACAAAGCAGAAGCATCTTTTAACTGCTTTCGACTAGCACTTTTCGTTAGTGAGTCAATAATTTTCATGGTAGTTTCAACACCAACATCTGCTAAAAGCAAATGGGTCTCTAACTCTTCAAATAAATCATCATCAATTTGTTTGCCACGGAATAGGTCAACTAACCCCCCACCTAGGTTTTGCCTCGTTTTACTTAAACCTTGCTTTAAACGAGCAAAAAAACTTGGCTTTTTATCCACTTTTTCTGCTACAACCTTTGCTTCAGCCTCAACAATTTTTTGCACTTCTTCTTGAGGTTCTTCAGCTTTCTCTTCTTGCGCTGTTGCATCAGTTGCCGGCTCATCAATGGGTTCAGCAACGTCAACCTGGTCTGCGGCTTCCATTTCTGCTAATAAATTTTCTTCAGGTGTCAGCGTTATTTCAGTTTCGACAACTGGTTTTATGTCTTCAGTTATTGGCTCCGCGGTTTCTGCCGGCACATGCTCAATTTCATCAACAGCTTGACTGGTAATGACTTGCTCAGGCGCTTGCTCTACCAGTTTTTCTTCCGGCTCGACTGCACTTACCTGTTCAGTCTCTACGACTGGGAGGTTATCTTCTTTTTTGTCTTCTACAGCTGGTTTTGCTTCTTTTTTGCCAAAACCTAACCAAGACAACATACCTTTTTTCTTCGCCACTTTTTGCTACCTAAATATATTTCAGTTTGGAAATTACTAAGTGAATTAATTTGTCACTTGGTATAAAGACCAAACAAGGATAAAATTGTCGCTATATTAGCACCTAATCGTAAAATTGTCAGTGATATGAAACAAGCAAAGCCACAAACAAATAAAAAGTCATTTTCAGGGAGAGGCCAAGGTAAAAGTGCCGGTCAAATCCGCATTATCGCAGGCAAGCATAAAGGCCGTAAATTGCCGGTGTTAATGGCCGAAGGTTTAAGGCCTACAACAGACAGAGTGAAAGAAACCGTTTTTAACTGGTTGATGCCCTATATTCATCAAGCCAACTGCTTAGACTGTTTTGCAGGCTCGGGCAGCTTAGGCTTTGAAGCTATGTCTCGTGGCGCGACTCAAGTCACCTTGGTAGAATTAAATAGATCTGCAGCTAAACAGCTACAAACCAACAAAGATTTAATTAGCGCAGACAATATCACGGTAATTAACGCTGATGCGCTTTCTTACCTTAAAGAAAATGTATCAAGTGCGAGTCACAAAGCGTTTGATTTAGTTTTTCTCGATCCTCCGTTTAGAAAACAGCTTGTTGAACAAGCTGCACAATTATTAAATGGTTATGGCTTAGCTGAAGATGCTCTCATTTATGTAGAAATGGAAGCTGAAAGCACTCAAGTTATTCCTGCTAATTGGCACTTATTAAAAGAAAAAGTCACTGGCCAAGTGATCTATCAACTTTATCAATACCAAGCTGAGTAATATTTACTAGCAAGTTATTCAATACGCTAATAAAGCTAACATACTGGAGTCCACAATTATGTTCATTGATTACCTCGACACACCACTAGGCTTATTTGAGTTTATGGCAACCGAACAGGGGATCTGCCAAGCCATATTTTGTGGGGATAAAGCTTATGATGACCAACAAAGTGCAAGCAAAGTTAATGACATCACCGCACTTTGCAAGCAACAATTAATAGAGTACTTTGCCAGTGAGCGACAAGTTTTTACCGTACCGTTAGATCCTAAGGGCACTGCATTTCAACAATCCGTGTGGAATTGTTTAGCAAAAATCCCTTTTGGCTCGGTAAAGTCTTATGGTGATATAGCTAAAGATCTCAACAAACCTAAAGCGTCTCAAGCTGTTGGTGGTGCAAATGGTAGAAACCCCATTACCTTAATTGTACCTTGCCACAGAGTTATTGGTGGTGATGGCTCATTAACGGGTTATGCCGGAGGCATAGAGCGTAAACTATGGTTATTAAACCATGAGGGTATTGAGATACAAGCCCAAAAGAATACTGCTACATTAGATATTCAGAATGTGATTAATAAACGCCAAGGAAAGACACAATTCCTGCGCTAGTACTGACGGTTTTATCTCAGCAATAAAAAAAGAGTACCTATTGGTACTCCTTTTTAAAACTATCAACTTAACGTTAAACTATTTGTTTTTTGGTCTTAATGTTAAGTCATGAAAATCAAAACTAAAGTCAGTCGCTCGTGACACCGCTTTCATGGTGGCATAGTTGATAGCACCCTCTTCGTTTAGGTTAAAATTAACAAAAGCATCAGCCTCTAACGTACGGTCATGCCATCTAACAATAAACGTATTATGCTGATAGTGCTCTAATGTACCTTTTAATGCGGCTGTATTACCAAATTGCATATGCAGCTTATTATTTTTAAAAGTAATATCAATGTCACCATACCAATTATCAACATAGGTGTGAGCATAATCACGTAACGCTAACGAATGCGCTGAATTCTTGTTTACTGTGTCAGCCGCTTTCTCTAAACGCATTTGTTCTTTGGCTGCATTTTTTTGCTGCTTAGCGTGATAATAGTCAGTCCAATTCTTTTCAGGTAGTTCTAAGTATTCATTCAATATTTGATGATAAATAGCATTAAAAGCAGCACCTGATTGCTGATTAGTTAAGATCACCATGGCAAGATTTTCTTCTGGTACCAATACAACTTTTGATACCATACCTAAAATTCCACCACTGTGATGAATTAACTTCACGCCATGGTAGTCTTTCATAAACCAGCCTAAGCCATAAGCAGAAAAGTGCGTTTTATCTTGTTGCGTTGCGTGATCAGAAACCCCTAATAACGTGCGAGGTTTCCACATAGCTCTACTTTGTTTAGCTGAAAATAGACGCGAAGTCATATCATCGATAGTATTGCCATTAACTTTTCCGTAAGCGCCCTTGTTTAGCTGCGCTTGTAACCAAAAGCTCATGTCATTAACACTTGAGGCAACAGAGCCCGCTGAAGAAAATTTCTCTAAGAAGTTACCACCAACAACATTTAATTTATTATCAAGTGGTACATGTGCTCTCGCTACATTTTTATTCTTCTCTTCAATCAATGAAAAGGTTGCTCGTGTCTTATTCATACCAAGCGGAGTAAATATACGCGCTTGAATAACGTCAGCCCAAGGTTGACCTGTAACACGTGCAATAACTTCACCAGCAATAATATACATTAAGTTATCGTAGGCGAATTCACTACGAAAGCTCGATACTTCAGGTAAATATTTTAAACCCTTAAGAATATCGGCATTTGTTAAGCTAGTATGCGGCCATATCATTAAATCACCCGCACCTAACCCTAACCCTGAATTATGAGCTAATAAATCAATTATAGTAAACTCACGCGTGACATAAGCATCAGGCATTTGAAATTCAGGGATAATATCAATAACTTTAGTTTGCCAAGTCAATTTCCCCTCATCGACTAAACCAGCTAATAATGCAGCAGTCATTGCTTTAGTATTTGAAGCAATACCAAACAATGTATCAGGCGTAACTTTTGCCGATTTCCCTTCTTCGATAACACCAAAACCTTTACTCATTACCACTTTGTTATTTTTAACAATAGCAACAGCAACACCAGGTACTTGAAAAGTCTTCATTGTTTGCGTAATTGCTTGTGCTATTTTCTTATTCTTTTCGGCAATGTTGCTTGCTTGTGCTGGAACAACTAGAGACAAAATCAGAATTACTGAAAACAATGCCCTACTGAGTAACTTCATAAAGACTTCCTAATATAGTGATTATTATTTTTGTGGTTATTTACCTTGCCGGTACTAATTGATCTCGATACCTAAATTAGATAACCCTTCAGATAAACTCATCTGCTTGGCTAGTTTACAGGTACGTTTATCGGCAGCGGCAAATTGTAGAAAATTAAACAACTCATCTTGGGTATCTTTTTCCCATTGCATTAGTGGATGTTCATTCATTTGCTCAGCAGTGATAGTAAGCTCTTCATCCGCGATATCTTCAGCGTCATCAAGTAAAAGTAACTCGACATAATAACTAACACTGTTATGGGAAAGACGACTAATACTCTCGATGTCATTAATATCAATTTCTTCTGTTTTTTGCTTTTTCGCTGGCTTAACTTGCATTAATTGCCATAAAGCCGAAAACGCCATACACGCGTCAAGTGCTGGAAAAACACCAAAAGAATCAAACGCCTCAGGATCTGGGGTTTCGGCTTCTAATTTGAGTAATTGGGCTTCGCTATTAATTTTGACCGTATTACTATTATCGAGCCATTGCCAAATAATATCGAGTTGATTACGTAAGACTTTAGCATTACCAAAGTCTTCGGCTTCACTAAACATTTGATAATTGGGTAACATACGCTCAAGTAACGCTGCGGAAAAGGCAATTTGGTGCCAATGGCTTAACTTGCGGAAAGGAAGGTGAATAGTCACTTATGTATATACTCAGTTGCGATAATTAATTGGATTATACCCAAGCTTGCTCAAAATGCGAGTAAGCTGGGTTTTATCGCTACTAATGAGTATATATACCGTGAAATTAACTCATTAATTGCTTCTGTGCGTATTCGAATTTTAAACGGTATTCAGTCAATTTGTGTTCTACATCACTGAGTTTATCGGTAAACTCAGCTTTTTGATCAACACTATCACTGATTAATTGGTGATTTTCATCACGTAAAAACTTAATGGTCTCTCGAACCTTATCATTCTCAATTTCTTGCTTATCGCGATTACTATTAAAGCGTAGCAAGATATTCTCTTGTCCTTCTTGAGCAATTTTCACTTGGTCATTAAGTACCGCAACTTCTTGCTGGTATAGTTTTATATCATTTTGCTCAGTGTCAACTTTCTCACTAAGTTGTTTGTTAGCTTCCTCTAATTCTATAATCTTTTGCTGCGCTGTTACTTGTAATTGTTTTACTTGCTCATTCGCCTCATGAATAGATTTTATTTCATCAAGATGTAGCTGTTTTAATTGCTCAGCGCCTTCATTAGCTTTTTCCATCTCATCAAGATGTTGCTGCTTTACTTGCTCAGCGCCTTCATTAACTTTTTCCATTTCATCAAGATGTCGCTGCTTTACTTGCTCAGCGCCTTCATTAACTTTTTCCATTTCATCAAGATGTCGCTGCTTTACTTGCTCAACACCTTCATTAACTTTTTTCATCTCATCAAGGTGTAGCTGTTTTACTTGTTCCGCATCGACATTAGTTGACTTTAGTTGATCAAGATATTGTTGTTTATCAATGTCTGCCTGTGCTGTTAATTTAGCAAGTTGTGCTTGATAGTCTTGGTTTTTTTGTTCCGCATCTTTGGTTTTATCTTGCTCTTTATCAATAACCTTCTGCTGCTCTGATAACTGTTGTTGCAAGTCAGTTTTGCCATTTTCTTCTTGTTTAATTTGCTCTGCAAGCTGCGAACTCTGATGCTCCAGCTCTTTTATTTTACTATCATTATTTTTTAGTGTTTCAGCTAAAACACGGGCACTTTCACGTTCAAGCTTTTGAAGTTTGTTAGTTAATGCATCAATTTGTTGCTTGGTTGTTGATTCAGCTTGGTTTTTGACAGCCGTTACAGTGTCGCTCTGCTGCTTTTCATTTCGCTGTAATTTTTCAGTTAACGCATCAATTTGTTGCTGGGCAGATGCTTCGGCTTGGCTTTTAACGGCAGTGACGGCTTCACTTTGTTGTTTTTCACTTAACTTTAACTTTTCAGTTAATACATCGATTTCTTGCTTGGCAGATGCTTCGGCTTCAGTTTTGCTGACAATTACAGCTTCATTTTTTTGTTTTTCAGTTAGCTCAATTTTCTCTTTAGCTGCTATAAGTTGTTTGCTTAAACTTTGCTCTTGTTCTGTTAGCACCATGATACGGCCATTTAAGCCATCAACTTCTTGCGCTCTGTCATTAAGCTTTTGCTCTGTTTCAAGCAATTTTTCATCTAATTTATTATTACTACTTTGCTTTTCATTATTATTGATCGTGCTTTGCTGCTTTATCTTAGCAAGTTCTCTTTTCAAGAGATCAATTGTTTCTGTGTAATTAATCGTGTTTTGAGTGAGCTCGACTTGAAAGTGCTGCTTAGCCATTTCTTCATCTGCTTGTTGCTCTGCTAGTGCTTCTTTAAGTTTTTCAACCTCTTGCGCCTGCAAGTGCTCTTTTTCAGAAAAGCCTTCCTGTAAGGATTTCTCTTTCGCTGAAAGCGCTTTATTTTGTTGATCGGTGTTTTTAGTTAATTCTGTTTTAACGGCAGCAGTTATCAAATTTGTTAATTTTTCTTCGACTTGAATGTAAACATCACTTGCTAAGCTTTGTATTTGTTCTTCTATATCCTTAGAAAGTTTACTTTTATCGACCATATTATTCTCATTATTAT
>Ga0209395_1001414_pt1 | contig 33599 bp, 5 predicted proteins | sample GOMGulsemesocosm_3_FD_184635 | JGI IMG/M metagenome (GOLD analysis project Ga0209395, IMG submission 184635) | Methane-oxidizing microbial communities from mesocosms in the Gulf of Mexico - GOM9D Gulf of Mexico (SPAdes) (version 2) | ecosystem: Environmental > Aquatic > Marine > Cold seeps...
GGTGCTCAAATGTTGTTTGACTTACCTATGTCAATTGAGCCGCAATCGATATTTGGATTAGCAGAAATCGTGGTAACAGCGCTACAGCCTGCCAATACCATTTCAAATCGCGCGACAAGCTACACATTAACGGGGCAGCAGCTTGACCAAGTCGAGACTATCGAATTTGGTGGCGTAAGCATTTCTAGTGGGCAATGGACACTTAACGAAACCAATACACAGTTATCGTTTAGCCACACTGCGCCTATCGCTGGATTATTTAACTTGATTGCCGCACAAACTGGCCAGGAAGCACTGTTACCAGCAGCAGTGCTGGTAGCAGAAGCATTAGAAGTGTCTAGCGTTGCGACAGATAATGCCCAAGGTGGGTTGTTATTGAGTGACAGCGGTGGCGACATCGTCGTCATCGACGGGAATGGCTTTGCCGGTACCTTATCAATCCATCTATTTGAGATGAATCAGGGCTATCAACCTAATTCATCGAACAAGATCACCGGTTACGACATCGATAATCATCAAATTCGTTTTACTTCACCAGCGGTCTTGCCGGAGCGTGAATACCAGTTAGTGATCATCCGCCAGGCGACGGACGAAACAATAACTGCTGTACAGACCTTGCGTGGTATTGATGACACCAGACCGACGATGCAACGTAGCAGCGTACCGTATCAGCCTAATGGCAGTGTTGACATTTACTTGAATGAAGTTGCGAAGGCAACTGGATTTAGCGTGACCAAGCAACATCTAGATTACACCAACGCTAGCGATCTTGATGTTACCGAACAATTTGAATTAACCATCACTGACAGCCACATAAACTTGAGTCTCAAGCCAGGCTATTTATTTGAGAACAATGCTACGTACCACATCACAATCGAAGGTATTAGTGACTTAGCGGGTAACCTTGCCGTAAATAATGGTACTAGACTATACAGTGGTTCATTTAGCTATTCGTATCAAACGACTGATACGTTAGCGACTAGAAATATTGCGCTGGTCAGAAACGGAGATAACGTAGACGTCGATTTAGGGATGACCCTAACGCGCGGTCGTCACTACAGCTTCAGCGCGAGCGCGCAAGATAACTATGATGATGGGATTGACTACAGCGTTCGGGTATCTATCGATAATGGTCTAAGTTTTGGTGCTGTCTCGCTAAGTGGCTACGTTAATCTCGATATTTTTGAGCACTATAATCACCTTGCGTTTATTGTTCGAGCAACCGATAACCGCGGTAATTATTCAGAGCAACGTTTTGCGGCATCTGTGGTCGACCCAATCATCTATATCTCTAGTGTATATACCAATCCAGCCATGGTCGAAGAGCTTAATCGCGCGGATATTTTGTTTGATGTTACTGGCGATGCTGATCTCATCACCGCGATCGACATGCAAGTGGACGGTAAATGGCAGCATATTGATTACACACTCGTTGAGCAGAACAAAGCCATTGCCCAATTGTCTTACTTAAATCCTAAGCTAAGCGACATAGATGCCGACGAACGCATCCATGTGTCATTGAACGTTACTTATGGCTACGGCGGCAGTAAACTCGTGCACGATAGCTACCAGTTACTACTCGATGCGACGCCACCAACGGTAGTTATCGTATCCCCAGGTGACGGTGATTCAGTATTACTTAATCACAAAACAGAAGTCATCATCCAAGCGTTCGATAAGTACGGTATCGATACTGTTGAGGTCTCAGTCGATGGCGGCAATAGCTGGCAGCTGTCGCCACAGATCAACCGTTTTGACTTTACACCATCAGTGCTCGATCCCGTTCAAATTCAAGTACGAGCAACCGACTTAAATGGGTTAGTTGGTCACTCATCAATGCTGAATTTAACGCCGGTTGATGCCTCACTTGCGGATGCGGCCGTTGCAATAATAAGTCCTGCTGGCGGTGAACGATTCAACGAGAAACAAACGGTCAATTTTGAATTCTCATTATATAAAGTCACTGAGGCGACGCTATACCTAGATGTTGTCGGTGATGCTAATGATCCACGTAATCCTACGCCAATTGTGGTTAGCCGCAGTGAATCAGATCCAACCCGATTCAGCCAAGCTATCAGCTTACCGGCAACGAACGAAGATGTTGTGATATTAGCGCGCCTCGAGAGCGATAGTGGCTTAAAAGCCCGTGCCTTTATCAATGTCTTAAAAGATAGCGGCATAGATCAGCTAGCTAGCGTCACGATTATGCCGAGATCAACCGTGTTAGGCGGGACAGGATTGTGGCTAACCGCCGATGCGCCTGCCGACATGCCAGACTTCTCAACAGCGTCTGCTGTCGACGTTACGGATCCAGAAGGTGGCAATGTTCTAACATTACCAATGTTAGAACTTAGTCAATATATTGCAATTAATGAGGTGGCGGGCGATGTCGTTGTCAACTCACGCTTGCAGGATCTTTCTAACCATCAAGTGGACGAAGAGCAGCGTATTACTAAGGTGCCATTCCTGGTCGGTGACAGCGTAGAAATATTTAGCACACCTGATCATGAAACCGACATTAGCGATGTCCATTATGTCGCAGGATTGGGCAGCAATAACCAGATTATTGCCACCAATAATACATCTGGTGGTTATACGATTAATGCCGGCGGTATCGAATTAGCAACGGCCAGCGAAGGTATGATCCTCGCTAGCTGGTTTAGCGGAAGCGCATTGGTTGTGCAAGAAGTCGTCAGTGGGACCCATCGATTGCTTGTCTGGCCGATTGAACAAAGTCAGCTAGGTACCGTTGTTACGACAACATTATCTGGTGATGTTATTGGCGCATCAGGCGACCAAATATTCATTAGTCACGGTCGTTTAATTTCCGTGATTCAACGCGTTGGCGACCAGTTCGCAGCGTCAGTTGGTCATCAATTAAACGAAGATGTTATCGCAACAGATGTTGATCAACAGACCGTCTACGTAGTGACTGAATCTGGGCTAACCAGCTTAGCGCTTGACGACAGTGGCATTGGCATGGTCGAAACGGCTTTCTATCCGTTTACCAACATCAATGGTGTCACGGTTAGTGGTCAGTCATTAGCATTGTGGAGTGATTCGAACTTATTGAGCTATCAATTGCTAAGCGATCTTAGTTTAGTCGAAGTGGCACAAACACCACTAAGCGGTAATGTTTCATCCTCGCTATTTGATGGCGAATTGTTATGGCTTAAAATTACCCAAACATCGCGTGGTGTTCATTGGTATGGCTATCTTGCAGGGGAACTAATCGCGATTGTTGAACGTGGCTTAAGTCAAATTGTCCCGGCACAAGCGCATTATTTATGGGTTAGTAGCGAGAGTATCGAGCAACAAGCATTAAACATCAGTCGTGGCACAGAATTACTCAACGCCACAATTGCGGTAACACCTCAAGGTTGGGTCGTTAGCGATCTACCACAAGGCTTATCGTTGGGTGGGGAAACCGTTTACGTGAGCGATCAAACCGGTGATCGTTATCCGGCAACGATTGAACGCTATCAAGGAGAGATCCAATTAGTCGTTTCACTCGATGTTGTTCATTCAACTGATTTGGTGTTGCACTATATTGAACGTAGTGGACGTGCTCTTAGCCAAACATTTAGCGTCGATTTATCGCCAGTGACATCATTAGAGACAACGTCGCTGGCGCTTAACAGCACGGCAACGCAGGGAGCTAATATTCCTGTTTCTGTTAGTTACTTTGATGATGCCCGTGTTAAAACCCAATCGATCGATGGCAGCAGTCCTGCCAACGTGTTGGTCTTTAGTGAGCCGACAATGGCGGCGACCTGGATCAATATTGGCAACAGTGCCACGCAAAGCATTAGTGTTATCAACAACGGCAGTACCGCCAACGTTGATCAGATCACGGTAGTGGAAAATACTTTTGAGGATGCGAGTGTCACTGTCGTGTCTCCGCGCCATAACCAACAGTTTGTTGAGGGCGATTCGGTAACCATCGATTTCGTGCTAGACAATGTTGGTGGTCAATTATTTAAACATGCGGAAATTGTGTTACTCGACTTTAACAGCAATGAACTAGAGCGTTTACGGATAAACCGTGAAGATGGTCGTGTCACGGTGCGCTTATTTGCGTTAAGTGAACAAGACAATTACACCCTTCGAATTCGTGGTTACTATGGTGAGCAATATCAATTTGCTGAATCGAGTGTTGGTATTCGCGTGATCCCAAAACGTGATCAATTACAGCTGACACTAGAAGGAATTGACCAACAGGTATTCGCGGAAAGTCAGGTATCGCTAAGTATTACCTCACCAATCCCGTCATTAGGTCATGCTACGATTGTGGTAGAAGATCAAGCCGGCACCGTGCTTGCGGTAGGGGATAATCAGTTATCATTTATTGTTCCTGCGGTCGATGCGTTAACGATTCGTGCCACCGTCAATGACGGTTACGGTAATGAACGCCAAATTGAGCGTGTGGTGCAAGTTATCTCGCCGTTTGGTTTTGACACAAGTGGAGATCAGCTTGATTTTGATGTCAGTTTAGCTGGCGTAAATACCTCGTATTTCGCACAAGGCGAAAAGCTATTTAATCAAGACGGTGTGCTGTTGCATCAATTTAACAGCGATATTACGGCGATGACATTGGTACAGGAGCGCATAATCGTTGCGCTTGATAATGTTGGTATTGCGTTCTTTGATTTGCACGACAACTTTATTGCTTTAGGTCAGCATTCGCTTAGCCATCCTGTTAGCAAAATGGTTTACCATGACGGTAAGTTACTCATTAGCGATGGCATAACCGGCTTAACGGGATATTCAGTTGTCGGTAATGAATTGGTCATCCGCGAAACATGGCAAACACAAAGTAACATTGTAGACATTATTGCTGATCATGAGTCATTTATTGTGCTTACTAGCCAGGATGTGATCCGCTATGACGCCGAATTCTCTGCGATAGCTAATCTATACAGTGGCTCAGGGCTCAGTGCAATCGTTGCAACATCTGACTATGTCTTTGTTAGCAGTGTGCATCAAACCATGATTGTAATTGGCGCTAAAGGTACGCATGTGATGCCAACTTACAGCAGTAACGACAACATGTGGATGCTACCAGGCTATGTTATTGGCCTAAATGAGCAGCGACAACTACTGAATATTATTGATGTTAGAGCACCTACTGCGCCAGTTTGGTTAGCACAATTACCCAATGAACTAGGCACTAATATTGGCCAAGCTTTATTAGCAAACGGTCAATTATGGTTAGCAAGTGGGCGTGAATTAAACCTCAATAAACATGACTTTACGGCGGTTAATATCTATCAACCGACGAGAGCGCGGGGCAATGCCGTTGACGCAGCGCTTGATAATGGTTTAGCGATCAGTGCTGGTGAAAATTATGGCGCAGTTATCCATAATATACATGGCAACGTTGAAGACAACGTGTTCCCATCTCCGTATACATCGCACGCTAGTAAAGTCGCGATAGCTAATAATAATTATTATGTACTGCAACAAGCGCCGCATCGAATCATCAGTATTGATGCTAATGAACAACCGCGTAATGCCCAGCCATTATTAACAGGCGACCAGTTCACTGACTTCATTATCGGTGACCAACGTTTAGTGGCCATTGCAGGGGATACGCTTTACATTAAGGAATTAATCAGCGAAGAAACTGCCACGCTAACGGTCGCAGCAGGTGATGAGATCACCGCTTTAGATGCAATTAATAACGTCCTCTATGTGGCAACTAGCAGTGGCGATCTCATTAAAGTAACCACTGGTATGTTACCGATAGATGATTTCAATCTTGAGATTGAATTGTTATTAAGCAGCGCACAGACCATTACTGCACTTGCAAATAATCAGGATTATTTATTCTATAGTGCCGATGATGTGCTCTATCGCTACGATCTGTCATCTCGCGATGTTGTATCGTTTGTCGCTCAAGGTAGTGTTAGTAGTATTGACGTAGCCAATGGCCATTTATGGTATAGCGTTGGTAATTCACTGTATCAAATCCCAACGAACACATGGGCCAATGAACAGGAGGTTATAAGCCGTGATGTTAATATTAAGGACTTCGCTGTTGAGTTTGACCGTGTATTAATCGCCCATGGTGTAAATGGCTCAGCCTTAGTCCAACTTGCGCCACAATGGTTAGATAGTGCCAGTGCAATAACGTTACCGCTTATTGGTTCTACATACCAACAAGGTGAGATGATTAACATCGCGTTACACGATAGCAGTGGCGTTATTGCGGTAGATTATTACATCAATGATGCGTTAGTGGCTTCATCATCGCAAAGTCCGTTTAGTGCGCAGTTAATTGTCCCAGCAGAGCTTAAGAATGGCGTGCCATTCACGTTAAGAGCACAGACTCAAGATGTGTGGGGCGGTCTCACTGATACAGCACCGCGCCGCTTGTTCTTACAAACAGAAGATATCCCGGGTAATGGATTTACTGTGTCATTAGATGTCGACAGTATTTCTTATGTGCCTCGTCCGCTCGAAATGAGTGCATTGGTGCATGACAGCAGTCAGCCTATTCAACAAGTAGAGTTTTACATCGGCAGTTCAATCGATGGCCCATATCAGCTAATTAAAAAGCACTACGGCCCAGAGTATACAGCGCAATTGAGCATGGAGATGTCACAGTCTGGTAGCTATATCAAAGCCACAGCGGTGGATATTTATGGTAACCGGGCTGACTCAACGCCGGTTAGTGTTACTCGTTTAATCGATTTGTTTAAACCTAGTGCCACTATTTCGTTATCTGGTAGCCTGCTTTCTCCAAATACCGTACCCGCAGGACGTCCATTTACGATAAATGTTGATCTGCAAGATACGGGTAGCGGAATTGATTACGCTTTGTTAAGTCGCGATGGACAATTGATCTCAGCAAGCTTCGAACGCGGAGTGTTCCAGTTTAATGAGGCCGCGCCGCAACTTGGCGCGCCAATGCTCTACAGCGTCGTCGTATTTGATAATGCTGGCAATGAAAAGTCACAGTCGTTAACGGTTAATGTGTCGACCGATCAATTGCCTACTATCAGCAGTGTCATTGTGCCGGCACAAGTAACTGAACAATCAACGTTTAGCGTCACAATAAGTGCTAGTGATGATATTGCGGTGTCTTCAGTCTCAGCACAATGGCTTGGTCGTGAGCATACCGTCCAAATACCGGAAAATCGTGAAGAAACGACCCAAACCATTAGTATTCTAGATACTCGTAGCAATCGTGTTAACACCAGTGTCAGCGAAACATTACTGATCACAGTCGTTGATGATAATCAGCAAGTGACTACATCGTCGCATACGATTACGGTGATGCAAGATACTGCGCCAGTGATCAACCAAATGATCATTAGCGTTGACCAGTTTGCGCTTTACGGTAATACCGCGAGAATATCACTGGAAAATATCGATTTAGTTGATGATACCGGCTTAGAAGATTTACGAGTTGACCTTATCAAAACGGTCAACAGTACTAATAGCACCACCAATATTTGCAAACAGGTTAACAATAAATCCTGTCGTGACGCCATCAATCATGTACTTGAGATGCCAAACCATAGTGTGCTCGATGATGAAATATCGCTAGTGATCCGTGTAACGGATCGACTCGGTCAAGTCAGCGATAGCGACAGCTTTGTGATTGGCTTGACTCAACAGCCAAATGACATTGTATTTGAAGCCGAAGGTGATATTGCGCTTAATCAGCCACTAATTGACCTCCAAAACCCTGGAACTTATCAGGTACTTGTTAAAGATGTGGTTAACCGTGGTGTACCAAACCAGACTGTACAATGGTATGTCCAAAAGAATCGTCAGCAAATTAGTCTTGGCACATCCTTGACTAATGAACGTGGCTTAGCAGTATTTGATTGGAGTGGATATAGCATTGCAGGAGATGCAACATTACGAGCAAGCGTAGCGAATTCTCCTGTGGAGCACGCAAGCATTGAGATTCACTTATTAGCGGCCTCTGGCGACAGCGTCGATTTTGCTTACATTGCACCTCAAGCAGCAGCAGAACACTTTAGCATTGCCTTACAGCTTAAAGATCGCTACGGCAATATTGTCGTTAACGAGAATGAGCAATTGATTAGTATTAGCGTACTTGATAATCAGTTCCACTTTGGTTTCGCTAATCATCAAACCATCGAAACACTCTATGCTGAAGATGGCTCAGCCATCGGCGAAAAAGCCACTGTACAAGTGCAAGCGGGCGAACGTGAATTAGTGGTTGGTGGCGCAACTAAAGCTGGTGTTTACCAAGCGGTAGTGTCTTTACCGGACGATAGTGTACTGAAAATAAACTACGATCATGACAACAACAGCAGCAGTGCCTTAATAGAAGTCACGCAGTTACCACTTAACGTGGTCTCTGGTTCGGCATTTGGATTTACATTCACAACAGAGCAATTTACTAATCATCCACTTGGTCGTGAATCAGTGCTCGAGCAAAACGAAGTCGCCACTGTGGCACTAACCTTGGTCGATGAGTATTACAATCCTGTTGAGTTGATTGACAGTGGCGACGGCTTGTTAGGTGCTAACTTTGATATTGATATTGAAGTAACTGGTAATGCATTAATTAATTTAGAAACGCCACAGGCAACGTTAAGTGTTGTTAACGGTCAAGCATTGTTCACTGTTAACAATGACAGCATTGAACAAGTCGAAATCAACATGGATAATACGCCACCGTTGATTGGCTTGGCTCATAGCGTTCCTCATCCGTTAACCTTCGCTAAACGCCTACCAGCAATATCTAATGCTGAGTTTGGTGTGGTCCATGATTCGTTAGATATTCCATTGCTGTTGACCTTAACTGAGCCCGTTGCACAGCTCGGTGCTGAAACAGATATGATCAATGTATTGAATGATGAAACGAGACTTTATGGCCAAGTGACGTTGGTCAGTGATACACAGTTGAGTTTCTTACCGGAACAAAGCTTCTCGTTAGGCACTTGTTATAATTACAACGCCCAAAATTCGAGTTTACGCGGCGTCGCTGAGGAAGATATTGTACTTACTACACAAGCACAAGTTTGTACCCCTGATATTGGGTTGCTAGCGCAGCCACAAGGCTTTTTATTAGAGGACTCAGTCGCTAATCTCGCTCTTGAACTCAGCCAAGGCTTTGATATCAATACGATAGGTAATGCTAGCATTACGTTAGACACGATAACAACGTCGTTTGATTTTGCACCAGCGTCATTTACCGTGCCTCACTTTAGCGCAAGCGGTTGGATTGACGGTACGCCGGCGACAATAAGCTTAAGTGTTGACAGTGGCGAAGATCAAATACCTGTTGCAAATACGATATCTGTCGCGATATTGCTTTCACAAGGTGACTTTGACGGTGATGGATTAAATAATGCCCTAGAAGTTGCGCTTGGACTCAACCCAATCAACGCCGATTCCGATGACAATGGCGTTAATGATGGCAGCGAAGATCACGATCAAGATGGGTTATCTAACAGCGAAGAGCTAACTTACGGCACTGAGCTTGATAATAGCGATAGTGATGGCGATGGTTTAACTGATGGCGATGAAATCAATGTGCATAGCACAGATCCTAACGCTTCAGACTCTGACAATGACGGAATCTCTGACGCACTCGAAATTCGTTTCAACTCTGATCCAAACGATCCAGCGAGCCGTGCGATTGATCACAATTATGTCAGTGCGATTGCTATTCAAAACAACGAGATAACCTACGATCTCAATTTAGATACTGGACCTATCGAACTAACTATAATTGCCACGATAACCATTGATGGCGTTAGCGAGTTTGTGGATATTAGTGACAGTCGTTACTTTACCATCGGTTATCAAAGTGCCGATGAGAGTATTGTCAGTCCTACCGCGACCGGGTTTGAGGCGATAGCGTTAGGTGTCACCACGTTAACCGCTAATTATGCGGGTTACAGCGACACTGCGAACGCCGAAGTGTTAGATGCTATTGAGCTTAGTGATGTCATCTGGACCGATCAAGTGATTAGTTACACCAATAATGTCAATGCATTGAGCGTCATGATGGTACGGTCAACTTTCGAATCGAACCGGACATTAACAATCGCGGGGAACTTAGCAGTGATCGGTGACGGTAACCGAATCCAAGCTAAGCGCCTGATCATTGGTGGCGATCTTATTTTGGGCACTGAGAGTGGACCGTATTCAGAACTCGCCTTAGATATCGATGAAGGCATCACGGTCGAGGGTGATTTAACCATCAATAATGCGATGTTAAGTAACGCATTGTTAGAAGGGCTCACCAATAACGGTCTCAATATCACGGTGCTTGGCCGCGTATTTATCAATAGCGATGCAATGATAAACCTTGAAGGGCGAACGCATCAGGCTAATGGTGTTGATTCAATTGGCGATCAGCATTACCAATGTCATGGTGGTATTACGCTTGAGAAAAAAGATGTCATAGCTTGTGCTTACGGCAGTTACTTGCAGGCACGGTTCCCTGGATCGATTGGCGTTACTCAGTCAGACTTTGATTATTACTACGATGGCGATGATGACCAGCTCGGTAACGGTGGTGGTTTCTTAAACCTAATCGCTAATGAAATCGAATTACTAGGTGGTATTAATGCTGATGCTACGTCTACTTATATTTCAGTTGAGAGGTTAGAGCCTCAAATAGCGGCAGTGCGTCAACAAGTGGCAGTGCAAAATGTACCAGTAGAATCAGAATGGTTAGCGAGTTCCGGTGGCGGTATCAATATTGTTACGAATATTCTGTCAGGTAACGGTTTAGTGACGGCCCAAGGCGCTAATACAATTAGTCTCGGAGACGAATATTATTACGACGATTATGAAGGTTCTGGTTATGAAGGTTCTGGTTATGAAGAGTCACCATCGGGGAGTCTACTTACCGCAGGCGGTGGCGGCAGGATCAGTATTATATTTAGCGATAATGCTAGCTTTATCGGCGAATTAAATACGTCGAGCGGGACATATTGGGAGGGCAGTGTGGGCGCCGGTACAATCTTTACTAAAGATTCAACGTCGCCATACGGTAGCTTGATACTGGATAATCAAGAAACAATAGACACCCATCAATTAACGCCTTTAGAAAGTGTTGGTGAGCATCTGATCAGCGCGATTACGCCTTTAGGCGGACAGCAATGGCAGATAGAAATGGTCGATGCACAGTGGCAACATGATAGATTGATTGGTCATCTAGTGTCGTTGGACGCCGATGATATGTTAGCTACAGAGTATATTATCACCTCCAATGATAGCGATAGCCTAATTGTGACAAGTGTCGAAGATCTAAGCGTCAATCTTGGGAACTTGGCGATTGGCGTTCATCGCTTCGAAACGATCAGTATCATTAATGGTGCTGGTGCCGACTTCGGCCAGGATCGAGTAATCGTTTCAGACTTTGTTAACTCAACAGTTGACCAAACAAGTTCGATCAACCTTTCTGAAAGTTCGCAACCATTGATCGCACAAATAGTTGCAGCGCAAGAGGGCGTAACAGTCAATGGTATCACCTACATATCTGGCGTAAGCATGGATGTCGAGGGCTATAAACGTATTACCGGTGGCAGTATCTTTGTGACAGGGGATCTCGATATTACCGGTTTTAGTAGAATTGATTTTGAACTGTCTGGTACCTTGACCGTCGCTGGCGATGTCATTATTTCAGATTCTTCGTGGCTCTACATAAATGTCGACGGTAACGTAACTTTTAACGGTGATTTCAGCTTACTTACCGGCGCTATCTTAACCAGTGAACTTCGTAGTAACAATGAGGGCGATGGCAGCGGTATCACATTGGAAGTGATCGGTAAGACAACCATTGATATCGACTCAAAGATCGATTTAGTTGGCAAAACAGCATGGGACTTTGGCGCATTTGGCAACACCGAAGGTAATTACTATTGCCATGGTGGTGCAAGTCAACAAGCCGAAAACCCAACTAGCTGTGTTTACGGGTCTTACCAACATGCTACGAATCCTGGCTACGATCTCTACTACGGTGGTGGTTATCTATCACTAACGACATCAGAACTCGAGTTGCAAGGTTCAATTGATGCGGATGGGAAAGCGTCAACTAGTTATTATCGCGAAGGTGGCTCAGGTGGTGGTATTCACATTGACACGCCGTTAGTTTATGGCGCAGGTTCCATTTCAGTGCGTGGTGCTGGTCGTAATCTACAAGGTTACAACGAGCGAAATGGTGGCGGTGGACGTATCAGTATTACGAGCGAAAATTCCACAGGATATAACGGGTCACTATTGACAGGCAGTCAATACCCAAGCCAAAGTTACATTTCTGGTGCTGGTACGGCGTATGTTCAACAACCGGGATTAGATGGTCATTTAACGGTAGATAATGCTGGCCAAAAAGATAAAACGGCACGAACAATAATCGCAGGCTATGGTCAATATGAGATTGATTCAATCACCTCGATTGGTAGCAATCTATGGAATATAGGGCTCAAGAGTATACAACAAACGGTGGTTGGCGAGATTGGTGGCGAGGACGACTATTATGAAGGTGAAATTGGGATAGTTGCTCTCGACTTTGAACAAAGCAGCGAACTTTATCGTCACACCTTTAGCGTTAGTGATAATGAAACGGCGACGATATCTGTTGTTGAAAATTCAGTAGGCATTGCGATATTTACCTTCGCTGCTATTGATGAAGCAGGGCAGCAAGGGCTTGGGGAATTGATCGATCATTCAGTGATAGCCGCCAGCTCGCCGCAGAATGGTTCTGTAACTGATTTATCTGCGGGCAGCTATATTACGGTGATAGGTTCTGTAGATCTGACGCAAGAGCAAGCTAGAGCGACAGATTCGGAAGACATCTTCGAAACTGGTGATTATGAACTGTTGTTCAGTAATATCGCGCCACTCGCTCAAGTAATAAGCGGCCGACATGATATTTTGCTAGATGCGAGCAACCTTACTAGCCCTAAATTGGCGGTACTTTCAAGCACGATTAACTCTATGAAAGTAGAATCGAACGACGATATCAGCGCTTACAGCGATAAATCTTTAATTGGAGTTCATCAATTCGAAACGGTGAATATCACAGGCGGTGCAGGGGTTGATTTTGGTGATGCACATGTCCTAATTAATGACTTAGCTAATTCGACGATTGACGTTGACAGTTCAATCAGATTAGCGGCTAGTGCGGTTGAACCGTTGCGTGCTCACTTTATGGCGCAGCAAGCGCAATTTAGTGCTAACGGTACCACATACGTTAACGCATTAAGCTTCGAAAATGCCGAGTCAGAACTCGACTTTGAGAGCTTGCATATCAGCGGTGATTTAACGATTAATGGATCTTATTTTGAGATCAATATCGAGAATAACCTACAAGTTACAGGAAATCTGATTATTGACACCGGTTCAAACGTTAATATGAACGTATTTGGTGAAATATTCGTTGATGGTGATTTTAGCCTATTAGGAAGCAGCGAACTAAGTAGTCGAAGCTACGATTCAAGCGAACATGAACATGAACATAACGGCTTAGCGCTTATTGTTGATGGTAAAGTCCTTGTTGAAGCAGGGTCTACCATCAACCTTGAGGGTTCTAGCCGTTTCCAATATGGTGACAGTGAAAACGACCAATCCAATCGATATTGTCACGCAGGGTTAACGTTTGATAACCCAAGTACAACAAATTGTACTTATGGTGATTATCGACATGTAACGTCTGCAGGTGCGCAAGGTAATAATAGTGGCGGAGGCTATATTTCGATCAAAAGTTCTGAGCTTGAATTACAAGGTGATATTAACGCAGATGGTGAACGTACCTATTCATCCTACGCATTTGGTGGAGCTGGCGGTGGCGTTCATATAGACGTCGCTACACTGATTGGTAACGGCAATATTTCAGTGCGGGGCAGTGGCTATAATGAAAGTTCGAATGATAATCAAGTATCCGGTGGCGGTCGTATAAGCATTATTGTTGACGATCGTAGTGGCTTCGATGGTCAATTATCGACGGGCAGCACTTATAGCTCACAGGCTGGTGAAGCATCCGGTGCCGGCACCGTATTTGTTCAACAATCTGGTGAAACATTTGGTCACTTAACGATAGATAATAATGGCCATCGAAATAGATATGCACTAACGCCTATCCCACACGTCGGTGAGCAGGAGATCGTTAGGATTGAGCCTTTAGCAAATGATCAATGGTTAATTGGCGTAGCACTGGGTATGTGGCAGCAAGCTGAACTTGTGGGTAACAAAGTTTCACTTAATGCGATTGATGATAATTCGCCGTTATATACAGTGCTGAGCAACGGTAATAATTCACTTGTTATTAGCTCGTCAGACGATATTAGTCAGGTAGTTGGGCAGTCGATAATTGGCGTTCACCAATACGAAACATTAACAATTACTGGCGGCGCGAACGTTGATTTTGGTAGTGACCGAGTATTAGTTAATGATCTCGATAACTCAGTAATCGATAGCTCAAGTGGAATTACTTTATCGACGAGTTCGCTAGAGGTCATAAACCTTGTTACTAGTAATGGCACAACTTACAACCTCAATGGCACAGCCTACATTGATAACCAGCAATTCGATAATGGGTTGAACAATGTATTGATCTATCAGAACTTACACATTACCGGTGACTTGCTACTAGCAGCAACGGATCTGTTACTTGATATTGACGGTGAGCTAACGGTTACGGGCAGCGTACAGGTGCTCAACGGTGCGACATTGACAGTAAATGTTTCGGGTGCGGTTAATATCGGTGGCGATTTGACGTTACTTGCTGGCAGCATACTAACTACGTCAACTCAGAACCCGCTGGGTATTGAATTTAACGTTACGGGTGATGTACTTATCGATGATACATCAAGAATCGACTTAACTGGTTTGGCTGAAACTTCAGCTATGCTACCTAGCACAAATGCTGATAGTCAATTCTGTCACATCGCAAAATCTTACCTTAAGCGTGATGACAATGACTGCCATTATGACAGTTATCAAAATGTCATGTATCCAGGGGCCTCAGGTAATAGTAAAGGTGGTGGCTATTTACAGATTGTGGCTAACAACATTGTTCTTAACGGCATCATCAATGTTGACGGCGGCGTTGCGACATCTTCGAGCGCTTATGGCGGCGCTGGCGGCGGTGTTAACCTACAAGCTAATCAATTTAGTGGTGACGGTGACATTTCAGCACGAAGTACTGGTTATGATTTAAATCGGATCGATAGCAGAATCTCTGGTGGTGGTAGTGTCAGTATTATCGCTAATGATTGGGCGGCGTTTACTGGTGGAATATCAACGGCTAGCCAATATACAACATCAGAAGTGTCTGGTGCAGGCACCGTATTTATGCGACAACCGGATGAAGTGGCAGGTCATCTCTATGTCGATAATAATATGGCCCAAGATAGCGTCGGATTAACGGTGATTGAAGATATAGGTCAGTGGCCAATACAAAGAATAACGGCACTTGAGAATGATCAATGGCAAATTGAAGTTGATGCGGGCGCATCATGGCGTCAGCACGAATTTTCTGGCCGATTAGTATTACTCGATACTAATGAGTCGTTTGAACAAGCTTATGTTGTTACCACCAATACGGAAAACAGTATTATTATCTCAACGAGCGACAACTTGCAAGAGTACTTGGGGAAATCGATGGTTGGTCTCCATTTGTTTGAAACACTATCAATAACCCAAGGTGGTCATGTCGACTTTGGTGAAGATCGTGTTGTGGTTATTGATCCTAATAATTTCGAATTGGATCAAAACAGTGGCATCCATCTTTCATTAACCTCGACTACTTTAATTGCGCACGTAGAATCAACTGGTGGAATATACACACTTAATGGTGACACTGTAATCACCGCTCTCACTTTTAATGATGGATTGAATCATAGCTTAGTGTTTCCAAGTATGGCTGTTCAAGGAAACCTAGTTGTAGAACAAGGTACTAATCTTGAAATTATTGTAGATCAAAACTTGGTCATTTCAGGTGACTTCATTGTTGACCAAAACTCGACTGTATCATTGAGTGTGATAGGCGAAGTTAATGTTACAGGAAAAATGGAGATAGTTAACAGCAGTGTATTAACGACGCCGTTAGGTAATTCAAAACCAATTAAGATCTCTATTGGCGAAGCGAGTTTGATTGACGAATTGTCGACGGTTGATTTAGTCGGACGCTCTGAACATGTGTATGGCACAGAAACCAATTCATCTCTAAATCTTTATTGTCATGGGGGCTTGGCCTTCTTGAAAAAGAACCAACGAGATTGTGTTTATGGCCATTATAAAAGTGCAAGAAATGGCGGAGCTAGTGGCCAGAATAAAGGCGGTGGTTACCTAATGCTTACAGCACCACAGCTAACGTTACACGGTCAGATTAACGCTGATGGTCAATCTTCTTCAACATTATCTCAATTGGGTGGCGCAGGCGGTGGTGTCAACATTACTGTAACAACGCTACTTGGTGGTGGTGATATATCAGTTCGCGGCGCAGGCTATAGTGTTGATTCAATGGCTAATAATGTCTCAGGGGGTGGGCGAATAAGCGTCCGCGTTGACGACAATAGCCAATTTAGTGGCCGTTACCTTACGGGTAGTGAGTTCCCTCAACAAGTTAATCAAGTAGCTGGTGCTGGAACTGCTTACGTTACACAAGCCGGTCAAGCGCATGGTAACCTTCTGATTGACAACAATAACAACGTAGATGTCAACAATCTAACTACCATCACTCAGGTCGGCGAGTTTACTGTAGCCAGCATAGAAAGTGCTGAACAGGATTTGTGGACTTTACGAGGAGAAGGCCTTGATTATACGGAGCAGGGGAGTGTGACGGCTAGCGGCAATGGCTCTGTTTATTATCATTATTTCTCTGTAACCAGCCCCAATACGGTGACGCTAGAAACTATCAGTGGCAGCATTGATACGGTATTCCACTTGTTTAGAGACGAAGGCTCCCTCGGTGGCGAAGATTATATTGCCAGCAATGATGATGGTGGGTCAGGAACTTTATCTAAGATTAGTCAGTCGTTAGTAATTGGTGATTACGTACTTGCGATTGGCCGTTATTCGTTTAGTCAAAGTGAAGCAATCAATGGCAGCAATCCGGGGGGCGCAGGTGACTTTGTTCTCAATGTTAAACAAGCTGGACCGTGGAGCGCTACAGGTTGGCTCGTCGATCAATATACTAATGTCGGCCAACATATAACCTTTGATTTAAACGGTCAGGGCTTAGGTGATTTTGAAATTGTTTCAAACACTAACAACAGCATCACAGTCCACTCAGCACAAGATCTAAGTCATCTTGCGGGTAAAGCGTTCGTTGGTGTCCACAGCTTCGAAACCATCAAAATCATCAATGGTGCGTCGGTCGATTTTGGAGCCGACAGGGTGGTGGTACAATCGCCTGAGAATTCGTTGATTGATAGCACTAGTAGCGTGATTGCTGGCGATATAACTCAAGGAATACCAACAGATTAATGCCTGTTGGTATGCACTTAAGCTTGGTATGGTTTATGGTGCAAAAAAAAACTGTTTTCGCTAGCGTTTTGTTGATTTTTGGTACAAAATAAGCGCCTTAAATATTGTGAAATATATTAACTAAATTATTACGGATGATAAAAATGAAGAAGTGTCTTAAACCGTTGTTGGCTGTTGTGGTGCCAATGTTGCTTGTCTCTTGTGCTGAAAATAACGATGTTATCGCGAGCGTAGCTGATAAAGACATTTCTAAGAGTAGCTTCAATGCCTACCTACAATTTAAGCGAGTCGATCAAAATAATAGCGATCGAGTTAGCGCGCATCTTGGTCAATACTTAAACCGCGAAGCATTAGCACAAGCCATTGAAACGTCCAATGTGATTGATCAAGCACAGGTCAACACCGAACTTAATGAATTCAAGAAAGAAATGCTGATCGCTCGCTATTTCGAAAAATTCATGCTCGAGCAAGTCTCCGACACGGCTATCCGAAATTATTACGCCGCTAACATTGAACAATTCGAATCGAAGCGTGCGCAAGCTTCACATATCCTCATTCGTACCAATAAAAATACCACCGAGGCTGAACGAAAAGTAAAATACACCCGCGCACATCAAGCCTATAGTCAGCTAAAGGCTGGCGCTGATTTTTCAGCCGTCGTCGCAGAGTTTTCTGAAGACACTATTTCGGCTAAGAAAGATGGTTCGCTTGGTTGGTTAAATCAAGGGGCTATTGACCCAGTCTTTTCAAAAACAATCTTTAGCGAACTAAAAGCGGGCGAAATATCACCACCAATTCAAACGAGTTTTGGTTTTCATATCGTTAAGTTAATTTCGGCTCCCGCCATCATCAAAAAACCATTAGCAAAAGTCAAAGGCGACATTCGACATCAATTGCGTAAGCAAATTAAAGATGCCGAAATGGCCCGACTGTTATCGTCGGTCGATATTCAGCGTAACGACACTTAAGTTACATAATCACCTGAAATAAGCTAACACAAAAGTGTTAGCTGTATCTTTTTTCCAACAAGACTATTGGACTACTGATGAACAAATATACTTTACTGCTTTGCTGCGCGATCTCGCTAAGTGGTTGCTCAAAAGTTAGCGATGAGGCTAAAGAAAATGCTGTCGAACAACCACCGCAAGATATAGTCGCTAAAGTTGGCAAGCATGTGATCACGGAAAGTGATCTTGATGCCATGGTCATTCGCACAGTGGGCGAGTTTGGTGCTTATCAATTAGGGGAGCAAGGACGCCAAAAAGTGTTAGAGAGCATGGTACTTGCAAAAGTGATGGCAACAGCCCAGCAAGCGGCGATGAATGAATATGAATTAGCAGAAATGGCGCGCGCTGTAACAACATACAGAGAAGAGCTATTAACCAAAGGTTATCTAAAAGCTAATATCGTTGCGCAGCCAGTCACCGTAGACATGGTGTCGAGTTATTACCAGGCCAATCTCGAAAAGTTTGGTGCTAAAACAGTCAAGACGTTTGAGGTGATAAAAGGCAATGTGAAACTCAAAGGCCCCGCACGTAAAAAGATGTTAGCTGCGATAGCGGAGGCGGCTAAATCAAATGATTGGAAAGCCTATGCTGGTGAATTAAAGCGCCGCGGCTTAGCGATTGAACATGCGACAGGAACCGTTGTTAAAGGCACGCTAAAGAGTAGCATCGACAAAGTGATCCATACACTTACGCCGCAACAGACATCAGGTATGCATTTTATCAATGGATTGCCAGTCATCGCCAGAGTTATCAGCGAGCAGTATGTACAACCGAAACCGTTATCAGCGGTCAGTGCCACGATCCGAAAGTCATTAGCACCTTTGCAGATGCGCAAAGCCATTAAGTTAGCGTCGCACAAGCTATTAGAAGCCACACACGTGGAATATATCAGTTCTTCATCGGATGATGGACAAGGCGCAAAGCAAAATATGGAGCAGCCATAATCGTGAACTATTCTTCGCTAAAAATGTTCATCACGCTCAAGAGATTAAGTCAGTCTCTTCTGCTCGTTGTGTTGGCCACTTTTCTTACCGCCTGTGGTCCAGAAAAGCAAAACCAATCCGCACCAACAGCAGTTGCCATGGTCAGTCCAATGGCGAATGAGCACGGATGGCACAATAGCGAAGTAACTGTAGTGTTTGAATGTCATGACGTCGATGACGACCTCGCATTCTGTAGCGACACCGTGATCTTAGCCAAAGAAGGTCATGATCAGATAGTTCGCGGCGGCGCCGTTGATAAAGAAAACAACAAACACACAATTCAAGTGCCTATATCAATCGATACCACAGCGCCTACATTAACAACGTCGTTCAGTGACGAAGCCAATAGTGACGGCTGGTGGCTCAGCCCGCTAACGATCACTTACAGTGCGGGCGATGAGTTAAGTGGTATCGATGTTGAACCACCGACGCTAGTCATTAATGAGTCTGCAATGAATCATAAGGTTGTGGCCGAAGCGGTTGATTTAGCCGGAAACAAAATTACGTTTACGAAAATCATCAACATCGATTTGGCAGCGCCTACCGTCAAGATAATCGCGCCGCAAAAAAACAGCGTACTCAGTGACGGCGTCATTACGCTGATTTTTGACTATAACGATGATTTACCATTGCCACAGCAAAGTCTTGAATACACCCTAAACGGCGAAATAATAACGCCACAATGTCAATCTTTGGCGACATCACAACGCTCTTGTTTGATCGACAATGCGATGAATATTGGTGAAAACGTGATAAGTATTACCGTCACTGACGTCGCAGGACGCACAACGACCGAATCAATCTCGTTGTTTAAAGGAGTTGATAGTGATGGTGATGGTGTTATCGATCTATACGATCGTTTTCCAAATAACGCCAATGAATGGCAGGATCTAGATAATGACGGCGTAGGTGATAATAGCGATCCCGACCGCGACGGTGATAATGTTGCCAACGAGAATGATGCGTACCCGGACAATAGCGCATTAACCGCATTAGAAAAAATCACAGCCTTACGCGTTTCCGCTCAAGACAGCAGCTCATTAAATATTGGTTGGAGTGAAGTTGGCGAAGATTCTGCGGTCAAGGAATATCAAATATTTCGCGCGCCATGGGGCGGTACATTTACCCAAATAGCAACGTTAAGCCGCAGTACAACCACATTTATTGATTTAGCCGTTGAAAATAATAAGGCATATCAGTATTACGTCGTCACGAGCAATCAATCAAATATTACCAGCAGTCCAAGTGAAACGGTTAGTCAATTTGTTGCCTATAACAACGACCAAATTAGCGATTTCTCGATCCTCAACCGTGTTAATAGCGTGCAACTGAGTTGGACGCTAACAGCGCCTGACGAAATCCTGTTATATCACGCAATTGATGATGGCCCGTTTTCGTTATGGCAAAAAAATAGCGAGCGTCAACTCAATATACAAGCGGCACCCGGCCATAGATACCATTATAAAGCGTTAAACCGCCGACATTTTTACAACCCAATCACGCAACAAGCGTCGTTCTTAGATGGCGAGATGACTCAGGCAATTACGGCAGACTTTAGCCAGCCAGCAATCACAATTGATGGTGCAACAGCGCTTGAAACCACTGACGATTCCATCGTATTAACCGGTCACATAAAAAATGTGGCTGACCTGGCAAGCATCACCGCTAATTCCAACCAGTTTGATCAAACGTTTTCGCCAACTATCGACCAAGCAGGAAACTTTAGTATAGAGCTACCATTAGAGTTAACGATTAATACCATTTCCTTTGTTGTCACTGATAGCGCGCAATATACCAGTGAAGTGATTATCACTGTAACACGGCGTTTTTCACATCAACAATCGATTGAGATAACCAGTCACGCTCAAGACCAAACTGTCACCAGTAGCAGCGCGACAATCATCGGTTACATCTACAGCAACAAAAATTCAGCCGATATTGTGTTAACACTAGCGTCAAAAACTGCCAATATCGTCGCGATAGAGCAAGGAAAACATCAATTTACTCTGGCCGATGTTACGCTAGCGCCTGGCGTAAATTCCCTAATGTTAAAACTGGTAACCTCTTATGGCGAAGTTAACTTACCGTTGACATTAAATTTCAGTTTAGAGGGCGAGCTTCCATCGTTGACTATTGATGGTCCGCTTAACATTGAAACGACGCAAGATAGCTATGTAATACACGGCAAAGTTAGCAATATCCAACATTTGCAGGGTTTACAAATTACCGGGGACAACCTTACGCAGCCATTAACGCCTGTACCAGACCAAAGTGGGATGTTTAGTGTCGAACTAGCCGTTGGCTCAAATACCAACAGCTTCACATTTACGACAACTGATATTACGTTAAATACAAGCACTACCGTGGTCACAATTACCCAGACCATTTCAAAAGTTCAGACACTTGAAATGACAAGCCACCAACAAGATCAGCGTGTAACCACGCCAAAAGTGACACTCCAAGGCCGCTTGTTTAGTAATGCAAACTTGGCTGACATAACAGTGATGCTAGGCAGCCAAAGTGCCCAAATTACCGTTATAGAGCAGGGTGTTTATCAGTTTACACTGCCTAACATCGGCCTAGTTGTTGGAATGAACAATCTAGTAGTTAAGCTGATATCGCCTTTTGGTACAATATCGGCGCCGATCACGCTCAATTTCACGCTCGAAGGGGCAGCACCTAACGTCACCATTGATGGTCCATTAGTCGGTGAAACGACTCAAGATACGTACACACTGACAGGACGCGTGAGCAATAAACAGCATTTACTAAGCTTGTCAGTTACAAACAGTAACAATCAGCAGCTCTACTCGCCATCGCTTAGTGATAATGGTCAATTTAGCCTTCAATTGCCCTTAGGTACTGGCGTCAATAATATAGTGGTAACCGCAACTGATACTACGCAATCAGTTAGTGAGGTGATAGTAGAAATCACAAAAACAGTCTTAACCGTTCAATCGGTCAATATTACCAGTCACAGTAACGACCAACGTGTCACAACGCCTACTATTACGCTTAAAGGAAATATTTACAGCAACGCCGCGACAGCAGAGATAGCACTAACACTTGGCACGCAAACCGCTCAAATAACAAGGATTGAGTCAGGGCAATACCAATTCAGTTTTGATAGTGTGAGCTTAGTAGCGGGTGACAATACATTCGATTTAAATCTAACAACGACGCTGGGCACAGCCTCAAGTCAAATCACCATAAACTACAGTTTAGGTAACGCAACGCCGGTTATTACCATCGAAGGCGGGCTAAACCAGTCGACTACCCAAGACAGCCACACGATCAGTGGCATCATCAGCAATGCGCAATATCTAAGTAGTCTCACTGTCAGCTCAAGTCAAAGCCAGCAGCAATGGACACCAACGGTCGGCGACAATGGCACTTTTTCTGTCGTCCTCCCGCTAGAGATGGGCATTAATGCCATCACGTTTAGGGCAATCGATGTTACTAACATCAGTAGCGCGGTAAGCGTAACGATCACCCGAACTGTGTCTCAAGTGCAATCGATGACAATCACCAGTCATAGCCAAGGAGAGCAAGTAACAAACCCCACCGTGACGATAACTGGTCAAGTTCTTAGTAATGTAACAACCGACAATGTAACCGTTACGTTAGGTGATGCTACTGCGCAAATTAGTGTTGTTGAGCAAGGTATTTATCAGTTTACGTTAACAAACATAGCCGTGGATGTTGGTGTTAATATATTACAAATAAAGTTAACAACCCCATTTGGTGAGGTTAACACTCCATTATCGCTAAACTATTCTCTCGCCGGTGTCGCGCCAGTCATCGAGATAGAAGGGCCATTGGCGCTCGACACAACCTTAGAAACCGTGACCTTAACGGGCCAGGTCAGAAACCCGCAGTACCTTGTGGGTCTCGTGGCAACTTCAAGCACCAGTACGCAACAGACAGTGATATCTGTCGAAGCGTCCGGTCAATTTAGTATTGAGCTACCGTTGGTATTAACCAATAATATTATTACTCTGACCGCGACTGACAGCACCCAAAACACCAGTCAAGTCGTGGTTACAGTGACTCGTAATGTATCGCAAGACCAATCGGTGACGGTCACAAGTCATGTCTCAGGTGTCGTTGTAACACAGGGCAACGTCAGTGTTGCCGGGGTAATTGTTAGTAACGTAGATATCGCCGATGTCATCATGAAAATTGGCGCAAATCAGGCGATAATTAGCAATATAGAGCCAGGGAAATATCAATTTGTGTTTAACAATGTGATGTTAAGTGAAGGCCCGAACACATTTGAGTTGCTACTAAGCACGCCATTTGGCAATATTTCGACAGATTTAATAATTAACTACTCATTAGAAAACATACCGCCACAAATACTCTCTGTAACGCCCGTCTCGGGCGAGTTCGTCAGTGCCGAAAAGTTTATATTGGCAGGCACAATTTACTCGCCAACAGGTATCGAGACTTTAACGATAAATGGCGAGGCGGTTTACATAAGTGAACCAACAAATTATCAATATAGCTTTAGTTATTGGGCAAACTTTAATGGCCCAAGCTTAACCCTAGCGCTAGCGGTGACTGCCAACAATCAAAAATCGGCGACGCAGACATTAAATTACACCAGAGATTTGAACGCCCCCGTGATTAATGTCAGTAGCGATTTACTCGCCAGTCCTGCTGTTAACAATGTGATTGAACTGCCAATGATGTTGCAAGGCAGCGTTACCGATGACAATATTTCGTCGGTAACGCTTAATGATCGCGTTGTTGAACTGGTCCCTGGTAGCCAAGCTAATGAATATACATTTGATATTGCGGTAAATATCCCGACTCAAATTGAAACAGAGTTAGTCCTAAAAGCTTTTGACCAATCAGGTAACCAGACTTCAAAACGATTCGTGATGCTAGCCGCTAGTGCCGCCAATATAGACCTAATATCGCCGAGTGAAAACGCTGAGTTTGCAATAGAGCAGGCCAGTTTTAATCTCCAAGTGTTGGCCAACATTAAAAACTTAAATGACAATAATCGGGTACGTGTGACGGTGGATACGTTAGCGCCAATCTTCGTTGATGTTGAGCAAACCTTAATCAATACATCAATGATGATCGAGGCAACGACCGGGCAGCATAAAGTGTTAATCGAAGTGTTAGACGGCGACAATGCCGTGGCAGCAGCAACCTCTCGCATGTTTTCGATGGTTGTGAGCGAGCCACAAGAAGTCGCGATTGTCAGTACCCAGCCACAAAACGGCGCCACCGGTGTCGAGCCAAACGATTTTGTCGTACTTTATCTCAATCAAGCGATTGACCCTGACTTACTAACATTTGAAGTGCGTGAAACTGCAAACGGACAAACTTACATCAACAATGATGTCCCTGGTGTCAGCTTCTTACAAGCTAAAGGCTATCAATTGCAGGAAGTTTCTCGCAACAGCGCATTAGTCAGCGGTGACAAAGGCTTGTTACCGGGTGACAACGTTATCGCATTTTATCCAAACGAAGACTTCGCCTACAGTGGCAAGGTCTTCGTGACTGCCCACTACCAAGGCGCAGAGCTTGCACGCTTTAATTTCGAAGTCAGGCCTTTACCAACATTCTTAAGCGGCAATGTACTTGACCAACTCAACCAAGTTGTGACGGATGTTACGGTAGAGATCCCACAGCTAAACCGCACGACCACAACCAATAGTGATGGTGTTTTTAGCTTTGGTGCTGGTGATACAAACACGCAGTCGCTACCTGGCGGCGCCTATGAATTAGTGATCAATCCAGATTTCAAAAATCCAAACTTTGGTATTATTACGCGTACAGTGATCATCGAGCAAGGAAGGAAAAACGACATTCCACAAATGCGTTTACCAATGCTCGATCAAGAGATAGCGTTCATGCCGATTGAAAGCGGTAAGCAACATATCCTCGCAGCAGGAGAGCTATCGTTAGATTTAAGCCAAGCACAAGTTACCTTTCCAAACGGCGCGCACAGCGGTTTAGGGCATGTGTCATTCATGGAAATAACAGACACCGACGTCATGGCTTCGCCAAAAGCGTTTCCAGGCTGGGTTTTTGCCGTCCAACCAATGGGAATCACCGTTAGTGGTCAAAGCAGCGTAAGCATCGCAATGCCTAAAATTTATAACAGCCACCAATACGTGCCTGCCAACGGCACCTATTTGGTATTAGTAGGGCGCAACGGTGACGCGAACGCACTACAGCCTATCGGTGTCGGAGAAATCGATGGCTATAACGTGGTCTCAGTACAACAGTTAGATTTAAAACGCTTAGATTACATTGGCTATGCCTTCGTAGCGGATGAAAAACAACAGGATTTGGCACGTTTTGCTAATGGTGAATTATCGTTAGCAGCGCTAATTGGATTGCTCTAAACGGCACCAAACAATAAACATGGTTAAGTAGGGATACATGGATAGAATACTCGGAATAAAGCAATTCATTATATTGTCAGTATTGTTTGTAATGAGCAGCACAGCATCGGCAGTGGGCGGGATAGAAATGTCGTTCAAATACGGCCATGTGATGGCGCGTGGTTTGGTCTTAACTGATGATGGCCATGCTATTTACGCTGAATATGACGAAGCGGGTAATATCGTTAATGAGCAAGTCGCGGTAAAGAATGCTGAATTAGATGGTGCTTATATTATATCCGGTGATAGTTACCGCGCCGTGGCGAATTACTACCGGCAATTTTTAAGTGATAACCAAGATGGTATCGCCCGTGGCGCTCGAATATTATCTAACGAAGCTTACAACAGTGAAAACTTCGTGACCATTGACGGTAAACCATTAGCGAGCGGCGCTAAAGGGGCACTGCTTGCGAATGTTAAGTCTGTGCTTGTTCGCCATCAAAAGCAGTTATTTATTCCTCAAAATGATCCATCATTGGTCCAGGCGATCATCAACCTTGAAAACATTTCAGCCAATGTAGAGAACTCAACATCGATTAAATCGGTGTTGTTAGATAATCTCGGTAATGTTGTTCACGCCTCCAATAATAATATCGGACTTAAAGTGCGTTATTTCGAAGGTGAACAGTCATTGTCCGATAAGCCCGAGATTGGTGGCAAGCTGTATGACCCATTACCAGGGCGAGGTGTTTCAGTTCCCGTTGCGCTTGCCGGCGGTGCATCAGCGACTGATGCAGATGGTTTTTTTGCCATTCATTATATGATGTTACCTTGTCCAGGCTTTGCTTATACTATTAACAGCCCAGTAACGGTTGGCTTAAATTTTTCTATTTTTAACCCTAAAGGTGAAGTTAAACCAGTAACTTACTCGTTAACGCAATCAGGTTATGACACCTGCTCAGGTTACTCTGCACGGCCTCCCGGACTAACACTCACGGGTTTAATGGCACAAGTAGCGGTAATTGGTATTGAAGCGGCGATGTCTTATCCGCTTTTGCACCAGTATGCGTTCAAAGTCGATACTGCCGTGATAAATGGCCAAGGCTATCTTACTAATGGCAGCGGAGTTATACCGTCTGGTCCGACGACGTATAGCACAACAGCGCCTGACTTAACGCCTTCGGCTTACATTAATTTTGATTTTGATGGTGATGGCTCTACAGATAGAGCAGTGTTGGGCGTGGTTGAAACACAGACCATCGATGATGTTGAGCAAGAAGTCTTTAAAGTAGACCCTAATGGTACATTACAAGGAATTTTCTTAAGCGGCGGTACTCAAAACCCAGCCAGTGAAGATTTGGAAGTGAATCAACCAGATTTTATCCGTCTCGCCGATACTAAGCCAGATTTTCAGCACCAAGGTCTACTTGAGTCAATAAGTGAAGATGACTTCAAAGATACAGACGTGTTGGTTTTTCGAGAATCTAACGGGCTATTAGTCACAAAACGAGAAGGGCTAAATGGGCGTGAGGTCGACACAGGACTGAACTTCGGTGATGTGTTGGCTGCTAGCAGCAAGATGCAATTTACGATGTTATTACGTGGTCCGTCCTCGGCACCATTTGATTATTTCGACTATGGTCAAAACTACAGTGAATGGCAAAGTAAGTCTAGCATTAATCCATTGCTCCATAAACGAGAGGCGGACCATCTAAGACCACAAGAAAAGTTGCGTGTGGTTGCTATCAATCGTAAAACAGGATACATCGGCACGGCGCGCACGACCTACGGTAATATAGTTGGTGGCGGCGAAGGTGTAGTATCGATGTTTGCGAACCTAAATATGCGACCTCCTAATCTAAAGATAATTGCCGAGCGTGAATATGACGTGCAAAGTGGCTTAACTAAAGATCAAGAACGACAATATTTAATCGGCTACGAAGGTGCAGCACTAGCGTCCGACAAAATCATTAAAATTACTACCCAATGGTTTGATCATGACGGTTCACCACTACCAGAAGGCCTAAGTGATTTCGGCTACACTGGTCGGTTGGCTAAAATCGTTGGCGTGAATGCCCTCGGTAAAGATGGCAGTGCACTGGCGGAGTTTTCAATTAAGCCCGGTAGCCATACACAGCAATTACAAGTGGGCAACAGTCCGACCAAGAACGAACATTATTATGTACAAGTTAACGGTCAATCGATTAACGAAAATCCAACGTTTGATACCTTAGGTGCAGGCGAGGGGCCATTGCGCTATCGTCCTAAAAACTATGTACCGGTACTAACACCTATTCTTGACGAGAGTTTAACGTGGCAACAATATTTGGCTTATCGTCAATACCAAAGCGATAACCCAACCGAAACGATAGAAAAACCAGAGCCACTCTATCGCTGGTTCTATCGCCCAGAGCTACAATTTAGCCTCTATTCCCTGGCGGTTAACAATATCTATAGCCAAAGCGCCGAAGCGGGCAGTCAAGAGATAGATATCTATCAAGATGACAAACCAGTTGTCGCTAGTAGCGATGATTTTATAAGAATACTTTATGATTTACTTGAAGAAGAAATTGCGCCACTTGCCTTTATCGGGGCAGGACAAGAGTTAGTGTTAGCACTGGGCGAAGAAGAAATCAGTGCCACAGTTGGCGAAGGCCAGCAGCTTATATTCAATAACTTAGAGCATCTTTCAAGCTTAGACGTTGAAGACTTCTTAAGCTTGCGACTCTATTCAAATAACGATTCAGCCAATGTGTTGTGGGAGTATGCGTTCGAGTATTTGGTATTGGACACCCGCTGGGTTGGTTACGACAATGTTGGCGAGGACGGTACAATTTATGTGTCTGCCGATGAGCCCGAAGTCCCCTTACAAGCTTTTGTTGTTGGGTATGCGAATCGCGAGAATAAATCACCAATCAATGTTAATTGGCGTGTAAAAGGCCAAGGTGCCATTGGCGAGAAGACCCAAGAATATGCTGAACAAGGAGTTTTTCCAGCGCAACTTCAAATGCCAACGACTGCAGGCTCAGTAGCCATTGTTGAAGCGAATATTATCGGCGCAGATAAGCCAGCGATATTAGATCGTGTGGAGATAATTGCAGGTAAGCCTGCTTCGCTCAGTGTCCAAGTCACTGGAGAGGCCTATATCGAGGGGCACAAGCAAATTACGGTCGCCATAGTAGCCAAAGATGCTCACGGCAATATAGTTGCTGATGACACTTCGGTGGATTGGTCGGTGACAGGCCAATCAATATTGGCGGAAACAGACGATGGGACAACCGCCGGTGCCGCGTCGACCTTGATCAAAGGTGGTTATCAACCTGGTGAATATAGCTTAACCGTTAATGTCGGTGACGTTAGCGAAACCGTCGAATTTGAGATTCAACCCTTAGTCGTGACGTTGAGTGACTATCCGACAAGCATGGCGGCTAATACTGTTTATCCTATTTCAGTGCTTGTTACAGACGGCGAAGGTCAGCCCGCAATAGGTGTTAAAGCAATTTTATCGGTCAATTCAGGCAAGCTAAAAGATAGTGCTATAACCACCGATGGCAGCGGTCTGGCGAGTACGGAATTACACAGTGGTTGGTCACCAAAATCACAAACGTTGCTAACCGCTCGAGTTGGATTAGTCCAAAATACGGTAGAAGAAATCAATCACCTCCCAATAGAAGAACAACATGCTGACACTAACAACACCTTGGTGGTTGGTGATGAGGTCAGCGCTGGTTACGCCGAGTACGAACGTTTTGATGGCGCTCGAATAGGTCTTGCCTATGAAACAATTGCTGAAATGTTGGTTAAGGGCAATAAGGGAGAAACGATCAACCTAACCCTTGGATCATTGATTGATCCTAATATTGCGCCGACCGCCAGCTACTACATGAACCAAATTCAAGAAGATTTGGTGACCGATGAAGTTGGCTTACACGATGCTATCGCAAGTCACACGACGTTGGTTGGTGACAGTGTTTCAGGTGTTGGAAAAAGTTTCTCTTTCAAACCGCAGGCATTCCTCAACGAATTTGACGAATGGGAGCCTAGTAAACTGGTTATCCCTCATGATGACCGATTACAACCACAGAACAGTACTGGCTTTAGATTAGATTTCAAGGCCAATGAATATAACGCAACGCTATTTAGTTTAGAGCGCGGTGTTCAAACGTTATTAGTTAATGAATTAGGCGAGCTCGAATATCGCGTTAATACCGACGATGGCATGAAAGTTGTTAAGTCGACTGTGTTAGTCAAAGGTGCATGGTATAGCGTTGGTGGTCGTTTTGCTAACGGCAAGCTAGAGCTGCAGGTAGGTGATAATACTCTGTATACCGATGATAGCGGAGTCGCTCAAGCCACAGAGCTTTCATATTCTATTACCCAACACGGTTTAACGTTAGGCGAAGGGCTACATGGTAATCTCGCCAACGTTAGTTTTTACAACTGGGATAACGAGCCTTTAGTGACATTTGAAGGTGGTGTGCTCGAAAAAACGGTCAGTCTAGCCGAGAATGAAACCCAACAGCTAGTCCAAATTGTAAGCACCGGACAGCTAAACAAAAGTGGTTCAGAAGAAGCACCAGAGACGCTTAAGCACTTACGCGTTGGTTTAAAGTTAAACGGCTCAGCGAGCAACTATGTTGGCGTGATGAGTAAAGAGTTCTACGGCAACATCGCAGCGATGTACGCGGCTAATAATATGCCACCGGGTTATCCTGTTGTCGGTAACTACCATCAGAGTCAATACCATCCATTTCCGTTTATCGGCAGTGCCAATGCAGGTATTATTGATTGGATAGTCGACAACGTTTATGACACAGTTGTTGGTGTGGTTGGATTTTTAATCCCTTACAACGAAACGATTTCGTTTGTGAAACAACTGTATTATTTAGCCAAGGACGATGATCAATTCGACATGATGACCTTGGCACTTGATGGCTTGGCCGTGCTTAGTGTTGTGCCCGTTGCCAAAGCATTAAAACCCTTATCTGCGGCGTTGAAACGTGTATTTGCGCCCTTAAAAGGCAAGCCGTTTATTGGTGCATTAGGCAACATTATCGCGAAAATGGGGGATGAATTGGTGGCGGGTAAGTTTGATACTTTACTGACCATGTTACCGTTCCTGTTAATCGCGGGTGAAATGGCATTCGATGCGGAAGCCAGAGCTGGACTCATTGTAATGATAGATTCTATCGGTAGTGCAGACGATATACTTGCTTGGGCGGATTATTTGTCACTACCGGCCGATGGTTGGGAAGGCGACGGTGAACCACCAAGTGTTGATACGGCGATGAATATGTTTGACTTAGATAAACGCCAGAGCAATTTTGAACCATTTGGAATGGTGATGGGTAGTGCATATGCGGCCAAAGCAAACCCTATCAAGCGCGTTGACATCGCGAGATTAACATTTTTATTTAGTAAGGTTGGTAAAGGTTTTGCGAAGAAGCTGGGAAAAGTGGATGGAGCTGCGTTGGTTGCGGCCGTTAAATCAACCACTAAGGGCATGAAAGTCACCGATATGCCGGGATTACGTCAATTAGTCCACACACCCTTGGCACTTTTTTCTGCCAAGGCCATTGGACCTGCATTGAATCGAAAGTTTATGCAGACAACAAAAAATCTTAGAATGTCCCCATTGTCGCTAATGGCCGTTGTTACCTATCTTGAAATGCATAAACAACAAGATTGCGCCGAGATATATCCACAATGTAAACCTTTTCCTGCTCAAATCGAGGGCGAACTTAATAAGCTGTATGCTACTGCATTCGCTAGCGCTCTTAATGATAATGTGCATTGGGTAGGTGGGCGCGAAATTGGCGGCGCATTCCATATGGCGATGTTGGCCGTCAAACAGTTGAGTTATGAGCTCTATAATGTTTCGTCGGAGAAGCCTGTCGGTATGGAAATCAGTCGCGAAGTTAACCTTGTGACGGTTGATGCTCGCGGACGTGCGCAACTATTAGGGACATCGTATAAAAGGCGTGTTGATATCGTACTGCAAGGCAGTGAAAGTATTGTTGATAAAAATCAGTCTGAAAAAAACATATGGGTTGAGGTCAAATCATTAAAATACAAGCCTAACTACTTGGATAGTTGGAAACCGTGGAACCTTAAAGGTAACAACTATTCTTACCACCGTCAGTTTTATTTAGATCGGGTAGCTAGTACTGTTAATAAACTAACGGGCGTAGAAAATCGGGAGTTAAGAAGAGCAGAGGATTTTGAATGGTGGTTACAAAACTTTAAACGTAAGAGCAGAAAAAGTTATCAGCCAAATAACATGACTGAAGTGGCAAAAAAATTGCGCTTATTGCCGTCTTCTCGAAGTGATATGGTCTATGGAAGTCTAGGGTTTACTAGTCGAGATGCAGCAGATAAAGCGCACAAGCAATCTCACGTAACGAGTCGCTTCAAGCAGCTAAGCATAAAAACATGGTTACTAGAGGATGCTAAGTCCATCTTACTTGATGGGATAGACCCAGAAACAATTAACGAATTAATTAACGACGGCGGATAATATGTCAGACTGGAAATTAGATGATAAAGAATGGGTTAAAGCGCGTAAAAAGGCTTGGCCCGAGTATAAATTTAATATTGAAAAAAGCGGCATGCACGGATGGATAAACCTAGAAAAAGAACATCATAACTATGTAAAAGAGTACTTTTTAACGGGTTCAAGATTGGCGTTGGAGGCGATATATAAATACTATGAAGACAGTCTTTTATTAGAGTTATGGATCCACCCAAGTGAAAGCACCCAGTGCTTAAAAGATGTTTTTATTAGGCATTTAAAAGAAAAACCCGCATTTGCAAGGTATAAGAAAACCGTAACCTACTCGATCGGTGATATAAAATTTTTTCGTCCATTATGCTTTTACGAGGAAAATATTAAGTTCAAAGGAAGTAGCCGTTTAAACGGTAGAGACCGATTAATTGACGCTGTTTTCATGCCTCAAACGTTATCTGAGGAATTTTTACTCGCTAATAAAGATGAGCATTACACTATTGCACGTAACCATTTCTTAGGAGGGTGCACTCAGTTTGAAGATTTTTTTGCCCGTGACAACAACTTAGATGTGGATATTTGCCAAATTAAGGTTGCCTATTGGAAAGACGCACTGATGATAGGGGTCGATTCTGTCGATAATTTCAAAGCCTTTGAGTGGATGCTTGAAGAACTCGATAAGGTAGCGCTTCACCCTGAAAATTATCAGCCATGCCAATTAAAGTTAGCACAAGAGATTGAAGCTGTGTTGGTTGACCCAACCATTCCGCTTGCGCTGCAAGAGCGTGTTGCGACACTCCGCACAGCGAGTTAGTTGTAAAATTTTAAGGACTTATTATGGAAATGCACGGCCGTTTAATATTTGAGTGTGATAAAGAAAAAACAGAACTGTTAATCGAGTTAGTTGAGTCGCATTGTGATGTTGATGATTCAAGCTATAAAAAGGGGATTGTTCAGATATTCATTAATGGCTCCTATGATTTGATAGAAGAAGCTACTGATGCGATTACATCTTTGCGTGAGACAGTAGCAACCCCCATTTTAGGCTGGTTTGAAGGTGATGAAGAGCCGTGCGTGACAATGTTAACGAGTACATCTACAACCGAGGTTGCATGTAATAAATTAGACAGCGCATTATACGAATACCTTGAAGACTTCGAAGATGAAGATGAATCAGAGTTGAGTGAAGAGCACCAATTAGCGTTAGCATTGGGTCCTAAAAAATATTTCACGCAACAATATCAAGCATGGATTGCGCCCTATGATAAAAAAATAGCTCAAAAGGATTTCAAAGAGACGCTAAAAGAAATTATAGAAGGTGCTGATA
>Ga0209395_1001415_pt1 | contig 33585 bp, 28 predicted proteins | sample GOMGulsemesocosm_3_FD_184635 | JGI IMG/M metagenome (GOLD analysis project Ga0209395, IMG submission 184635) | Methane-oxidizing microbial communities from mesocosms in the Gulf of Mexico - GOM9D Gulf of Mexico (SPAdes) (version 2) | ecosystem: Environmental > Aquatic > Marine > Cold seeps...
ATATCAACTTCAATCGCATCATCAAGGAAGTGGTCAAGTAAAACTGGAGAGTCATTTGAAACACTTACTGCTTCAGTCATGTAACGACGTAAGTCATCTAGGTCGTAAACAATTTCCATTGCACGGCCACCTAAAACATAAGACGGACGAACAACAAGTGGGAAGCCAATTGTTTCAGCTTTTGCCATTGCTTCGTCTAGTGAAGTTACTGTCGCATTTTCAGGTTGTAATAACCCTAAGCGGTCAACAGCTTGCTGAAAGCGCTCTCTGTCTTCTGCACGGTCAATAGCATCTGGCGAAGTACCAATAATAGGTACACCAGCCGCCTCTAAAGCACGGGCTAACTTAAGTGGTGTTTGACCGCCGTATTGAACAATTACACCTTTTGGTTTTTCAATACGAACAATTTCAAGCACATCTTCAAATGTAATGGACTCGAAATATAAACGATCTGAAGTATCGTAATCGGTTGAAACAGTTTCAGGGTTACAATTAACCATAATGGTTTCAAAGCCGTCTTCACGTAAAGCTAATGCCGCATGAACACAACAGTAATCAAATTCAATACCTTGACCAATGCGATTTGGACCGCCACCTAAGATCATAATTGAATCTTTATCAGTAGGATTCGCTTCACATTCTTCATCGTATGTTGAATACATGTAAGCAGTATCTGAACTAAACTCAGCCGCACAAGTATCAACACGTTTGTATACTGGGAAAATGTCCGCATTGTGACGTTTCTTGCGAATTTCTGACTCGTTCACACCAATAACATCGGCTAAACGTGCATCTGCAAAACCTTTACGTTTAAGTTGACGTAAATATTCAGACGTTAGTATTTTTAAACCACCTTCACGAACTTTAGCTTCTTCTAAAACAATATCTTCAATTTGAATTAAGAACCAACGATCAATTTTAGTTAAGCGGAATACATCATCAACAGTTAAGCCTAGACGGAATGCATCTGCAACATACCAAATACGGTCAGAGCCTGCTTCTTGTAGTTCATGCATGATTTTAGTTTTAGCACCTGGTTGCGTTACATCAACCATAGAATCAAAACCATTTACGCCAACTTCTAAGCCACGCAGTGCTTTTTGCATTGACTCTTGTTGATTGCGACCAATTGACATGACTTCACCAACGGATTTCATTTGCGTGGTTAATCTATCTTCACAACCAGCAAACTTTTCAAAGTTAAAGCGTGGAATTTTAGTTACCACGTAATCAATTGTTGGTTCAAATGATGCAGGAGTTGCGCCGCCAGTGATATCGTTAGTTAATTCATCAAGCGTGTAGCCTATTGCTAACTTTGCGGCAATCTTTGCAATAGGGAAACCTGTTGCTTTTGATGCTAAAGCTGAAGAACGTGATACACGTGGATTCATCTCAATAATAACCATACGACCGGTATCAGGGCAGATACCAAACTGTACGTTTGAACCACCTGTTTCTACGCCAATCTCACGTAATACCGCAATCGATGCATTTCGCATGATTTGGTACTCTTTGTCGGTTAAGGTTTGCGCTGGTGCAACGGTAATTGAGTCACCAGTGTGAATGCCCATTGGGTCAAAGTTTTCGATTGAACAAATAATGATACAGTTATCATTTTTGTCGCGAACCACTTCCATTTCATACTCTTTCCAACCAATTAAAGATTCATCAATCAATAGTTCAGTGGTTGGTGAAAGATCTAAGCCACGAGTACATATTTCCGTAAATTCTTCAATGTTGTATGCAATACCACCACCTGTACCACCCATAGTAAATGACGGACGAATAATACAAGGAAAACCTAAATGTTTAATAGCAGTATGTGCTTCTTCAATAGTATGAACAATTTCAGCTCGAGGTGTTTCTAAACCAATTGCTTTCATTGCTTTGTCAAAACGAGATCTATCTTCCGCTTTATCAATAGCATCAGCAGTTGCGCCGATCATTTCAACATTAAATTCTTTTAATACACCCTTTGCTTCTAGCTCTAAAGCACAGTTCAATGCCGTTTGACCACCCATTGTAGGTAGTACAGCACAAGGACGCTCTTTTTCAATAATTTTACGTACAACTTCCCAATGAATAGGTTCGATGTAAGTTGCATCAGCCATGTCAGGATCAGTCATAATCGTGGCAGGGTTTGAGTTAACTAGAATAACTCGGTAGCCTTCTTCGCGAAGTGCCTTACAAGCTTGTGCGCCAGAGTAGTCAAATTCACAGGCTTGACCAATAACAATTGGACCTGCGCCTAAAATCAAGATAGTTTTTAAATCGTCACGTTTTGCCATTTTTCAAATCTCTCTTATATCTTGTTTAAGGGCTAAGCTTGTTTATTCTGTGTAGAAGCGTTCATCAAATCGATAAAATGATCAAATAATGGCGCTGCATCAGCAGGTCCAGGGCTTGCTTCAGGATGACCTTGGAAACTAAATGCTGGTTTGTCAGTACGATGTATGCCTTGAATCGATTGATCAAATAACGATACGTGCGTTACTTTTAAGTTTTCAGGCATATTGTTTTCATTAATTGCAAAACCGTGATTCTGTGCGGTGATCATTACCACATTACGGCCAAAGTCTTTAACGGGATGATTACCACCGTGATGACCAAATTTCATTTTTATTGTTCCCGCGCCACTTGCTAAACCAAGTAATTGGTGCCCTAAACAAATACCAAAAATTGGTGTATCTGTTTCTAAAAATGATTGAATGGCTGAAATGGCGTAATCACAAGGCTCAGGATCACCAGGGCCGTTTGATAAGAATATGCCATCAGGGTTCATCGCTAATACATCAGCCGCAGAAGTTTGTGCTGGTACCACTGTCACCTTACAACCACGGTCTACTAACATACGTAAAATATTACGTTTAGCACCAAAATCGTAAGCAACCACATGAAACTGACTGTTTGATGGGATGACGTGTCCTTTGCCTAGTTCCCAGCTTCCTTCTGTCCACTGGTATTGTTCTTTAGTAGAAACAACTTTCGCTAAATCCATGCCTTTCAGACCAGGAAATGCTTTTGCTTGCGCTAAAGCCTCTGTTTCTATGCTTTCGTCAATACAATCAACGGTCATGATGCAACCGTTTTGTGCACCCTTTTCACGTAATAGTCGTGTTAATTTACGTGTATCAATATCCGCAATACCTAAAATATTATTCGACTTTAAGTAATCGCTTAAATTCTGTTCATTTCGAAAATTACTCGCTAATAGCGGTAAATCACGAATCACTAAACCTTTTGCCCAAATAGTGCTAGATTCTTCATCTTCACTATTAGTGCCTGTGTTACCAATATGAGGATAAGTTAGCGTAATAATTTGCTCTGCATATGAAGGGTCGGTAAGAATTTCTTGGTAACCGGTCATTGAAGTATTGAATACTACTTCACCAACAGCCGCTCCGTCTGCACCGATAGCGGTGCCTTTAAATACAGTGCCGTCTTCAAGCACTAAAATGGCAGATTTAGTCAATTTAACCTCCGTAAAGAAGAAAGAAACTTAACAATGCACAACTAAAGAAACATCATTAAGTATAAATTATGCGTTGCCTGCTCTCTATTTACACCCTAGAAAACAGCCACAAAAAATGCCAAAAATTTCGTGAACTCTCAACGAATGACTAAATTTTTGACAAAATCCACTTATTTTACGCTTGGAATAGACTTTCGTCTAGTTAAAAATGTAAAAATAAAGACTTTTTAGTGCATTTACCACCAAAAGCCCAAAAGTAATAGTTTCACTTTTTCTCATGGACACTATTGTAAGGATAAATCCTCACCTATAACTCTTTTAATCCTAATACATCTTGCATATCATAATAACCATTCTCGGCTTCACTCAACCAAAACGCCGCTCTCATTGCACCTAGAGCAAAAGTCATTCTAGAACTTGCACGATGGGTGATTTCTAACCTTTCACCAATATCGGCAAAGAATGCCGTATGTTCACCAACAATATCGCCAGCACGAACCGTTGCGAAACCTATGGTTTCTTTTTTCCGCTCTTCAGTGATACCTTCTCGACCGTAAACAGCAACTTTATTTAAGTCTCTATCTAAAATATCTGCGATTACTTGCCCCATTTTTACAGCGGTACCAGATGGTGCATCTTTTTTGAATCTATGGTGTGCTTCAAATATTTCTATATCAGTATAGTCGCCAATTGCTTTTGCTGTAATTTCTAACAACTTAAACATTAAATTAACGCCAACACTGGTATTGGGCGCTAAAATGATGGCAATATCTTTGCCTGCTTGTTTTATGGTTTCAACTTGCTCATCACTAAAGCCTGTTGTCCCAATTACCAATGCTTTATTGTTCTTTTGGCACCATTTAATATTCTCGAGTGAGGTTTCAATTGACGTAAAATCAATGAAAACATCAGCATTGATTAACTCATTAAGATCTGTAGATGTTTTTTTACCAATTGCACCTATACCAGCCAACTCACCCAAATCAAAATTAACAAAAGATGAAGATTGACGAACACTACCACCCTCAAGCTCTATAGACTCGTGCTCAATAGCTGCTTGAATTAAGTTACGTCCCATACGACCACTGCATCCTAAAATGGCTACGTTTGTTTTCATATTCATTTTTTACTTCTCGTCTATAAATCGATTTCTTATTTACTTGTTAATGCTAAATTATGCAATAAAGCGACGCTGTTAGATAATTCATGGGATACCACATTTATTATTTTAAGTTTTTTCTCTATTTCAACAACATGGTAAAAAGCAGTGAAAACAGCAAAGGCTTCACCTTTATCATTAATAAATTCCCAATCAATACAAACATCCATAGCATTATTCATGCTTAAACTATAGCTAGCATTAGTAGCAAGTATTTCTTGAGTATTTGCATGCTGAAGAACGGTAAAAATATCTTTAAATTCTTGAGCAAAAATTTCACTATTTGCTAAATGAGCTATTTTATCTGGCGTATGTAATGTACAAGGCAAATGATAACAAGCCTGTACCGCCGTATAATTGTAATCTTTAAAACCTACAATATATTCTTTAAATAATTTTTTTAATTGTTGTTCAATCATATCTTTTTGCTTTAACTATTTTTCGGCGTTCAAGTTATGAACTATCGAAATAACTGGAGTACCTGTATTTTTTAGTAGGTAGAAAAAAGCCCTCAACTGAGGGCTTTAATTTTATTAGCTAACGATGGCTAATAATTCAACATCAAATACCAATGTTGAATAAGGAGGTATTGCACCTTGCGAACCTTGCTCACCATAAGCTAGGTTGTAAGGTACATATAAACGCCATTTTGAGCCTTCAGTCATCATTTGTAATGCTTCAGTCCAACCAGCGATAACGCCACCTACTGGAAATTCAGCAGGTTGGCCACGATCTACTGAGCTATCAAAAACGTCACCGTTGATGAAGCTGCCGTGGTAATGCGTACGTACTGTACTAGCTGCGGTTGGTTTTTCACCCTCACCTGTTGCTAATACTTCGTATTGAAGACCAGATTCAGTAACAGTAACTTCATCACGCTTAGCATTTTCAGCTAAGTAAGCTTCGCCTTCAGCTGATTTTTCTTTAGCTGCAGCTTGCTCAAGTTCTTGCATTTTTTTAGATACAACAGCAAAAGCTTCATTTAATGCTTCATCTGATACTTGGCTAGCTGTGTTAGCAATTGCATCAGCAAGACCTGCTTGTACAGCAGATACGTCAAATTCTTTAAAAGGATTGTTACGTAATTGATCACCTAATTGACGACCTACACCGTAACTTACGCGTTGTTCGATAGTTTCAAATGTTTTTTCTGACATGATATCCACTTATGTTTTTCACTCATATAATGAGTGACTATAAAAATTGCGCGTCAGAATAACACAAATCAAGCAAAGCCTGTAGTATCAACTAACGACAATTTGTTATTTATTATAATTAAATTACCATCACTGAAAGTTCAACATAGACTTTTGCTAAAAAAGCTTTATTGTTTTGCCCTATAAAAATAAAAACACTTAAACCTGAGTTAAAACATGAAGACACACGAACAAAAAACAAATCCCACCGAAAATAGATTAATCAGCTTATTTCCTTTTGCTGTTTTTCTTGGTTTATTTCTTGGCACAGGAATTGTTTTAACACTACAAGGGGTTGACTTTGCCTTCTACCAACTGCCCGCCAGTATTGCAATTATTCCAGCTATATTAGTTGCTATTGCTTTAGGAAAGAAAAGCATTAACGAACAAGTGAGTCAATTCATACAAGGTGCTGGGCATCCAAATATAGTAACTATGTGCGTGATTTATCTATTAGCTGGTGCATTTGCTACCGTAGCAAAAGCTACCGGAAGTGTTGATGTGAGTGTGCAATTAGGTCTTTCATTTTTTCCTGACTATTTATTATTACCTGGCTTATTTTTAGTTGCCGCTTTTATTTCTACTGCTATGGGTACTTCAATGGGCACAATTGCAGCAATAGCCCCCATCGCCTTAGGTTTTATTGAAGCGGCGAATTTAGACGCTAGTCTTGTTGCTGGTGTCATTATTTCTGGCGCGATTTTTGGTGATAATTTGTCGATTATTTCTGATACAACTATTGCCTCCACCCGTTCTCAAGGCGCACATATGAAGGATAAATTTAAAGTTAACTTTAAATTTGCGGTGCCTGCAGCTCTCATGTGTTTAATTATCTTTGCTTCAATGGGCATATCAATTCCACATGAACAAGCTAGCGATATCAATGCTATTGGTTTACTTCCTTACCTTGTTATTCTTATTTTGGCATTACTTGGAGTGAATGTTTTTGTAGTACTAATTATCGGTATCATTTTAGCCGCAACCTTTGGCATGGTCGCTAATCAATATCAACTATCCATGTGGGTCAGTGACATTAACAAAGGCTTTGCTAGTATGCAGGATATTTTTATATTAGCTTTATTTATTGGTGGCTTGAGCGAATTAATCAAGCAACAAGGCGGTTTAGCAGCATTAACTCATAATGTAGAGAAAATAGCTCGAAAGCTTAACCCAAACAATAAAAAGCGCGCTGCAGGTTTTGGCATTGCAAGTTTGGCCTTTGTTTGTAATTTCTTTACGGCAAATAATACTGTATCGATAATAGTAACTGGAGACACAGCGAAAGATTTAGCAACAGACGGCGAGCTAAGCCCTGCACACTCAGCGAGTTTACTAGACATTTATGCCTGTATTAATCAAGGGTTATTGCCTTATGGTGCTCAGGCATTGTTATTAGGGGCGACCTTAAAGATTTCACCGATAGAAGTTGTATCAAGCGCATATTATCCAATGATTTTACTTGTCGTCGCGAGCTTTGCTTTTTGGCGTGTTACTAAGAAATAAACAGATAGATATTGCTATGTAAATAAAGCATAGCAATGCTCATATTAAAGAACACGCATTTTACCAGATGAATTATTTGTCATATTGACAGCTATTTTCATTTCCTTAACAACAAAATTGTTCGTGCAAATAAATTATTTAATCAGTCAGGCAAAAAAAAGCCTAAGTTAAAGAGTTAACTTAGGCTGATATTTTATGTTTTGAAAATCAAAACAAATCAAGAATTAAAAATCATTTCTAAACGACAATGCAACTTCCATTACAGGGAATATCTTTTCAAGTTCCTCTGCTGATAAGGCGCTTCCTGATTCATTTATAATTGTAACTGATGTCTTTTCACCATCTTTACCTACAGGTGCTAATACAAATTGATACTTAGCATCTTTAACATCAATAACAGGGATATCATCACCCCAAATTTTATCCCAAAAACTGCTGTCAGGCTTTACAAAATCGACGTAATAAATTCTTTTAGTTTCATTCAGATCATCGATATTAAAACCATAATCGCCAAAGAAAATTGGCATATTAGACCATAATAAATCTATTTCCATCTCAACGATATAAGCGGACTCGGAGTTAGCATTGTTACCTAATGTAACCAGTTGCTGGTTTGAGCGCATGAGACGATTTTCACGTTGCTGCTTCCGATATTTATAATCAACCTGAGCAACAATATTATTAAGCATTGCCACTTCAACTCGGTGCTTATCAATTAAATTAATATCCTTACTACCACCGCTGCTATCAGTTTTCATATAATCAACCAAAGAAACAGCTAGAGCAACACTACGACCATGAGGTTTAGCTTCAATTTGAAAACGAAAGCGCAAGCTCTCTGTTGTATCTATTGATTCAAATAGCCAAAACCCTGATTCAGTTTCATTGTTATACCACTGAGATTCAAATATTTTATTTTCAGCATCAATAACGTCTAAAGCAACACCATCATCCTCGAGCTGCTCTTCTATAGCTTGAAAGATAAATAACTGTAGGTCTACATCGTCAATTACTTGATCAAACCAAATCTTTGCTGTTTCGTCCCCTGTTTCAATACGAGATGATGCCGCGATGGGTAAAACTAATGAAGGAGCTCGAACATCAATGTTTTTCCCAATTGATCCTTGATGGTTTATATCACTACTAATGAAAAAATCATCTTTTCTATTGGGTGTATCCAAACCTGTTGGAACAGTGATCGTGCTCGCGTCTTGTTTAGTTGCATAGTCAAAGTCACCTGACGCCTGCTTATTACTGACTGAGCTACAACCTGAAATTGCTAAGCTAACTAATGAAAAATAAAAAATTTTACGACTCATTAAAACTCCTGAGAATACGATCTGAATCACTTATTTGGTGTGTCTAAAAACTTGAACTGCATTAACTTATATCTAATAGATTAATATAACCAGAACGGAGAAAATAAGACGCATTATATTTAACAAAGTTCATTTTACTATTAAAACAAATTCTGCATTAAAATTTATAACGCCACATGGTACTTGTCCGTAAAAACAAACACAAGAATAAGCCAATGAATAATTCACTAATATGATACAAAACGGCTAATTCTCTTCTTATTAATAAAGAAATTAAAGATCAATGCACCATTTGATTATTTAAGCTACAATGCCGCACTTTTTTTCAACTATGGATAATGCATGTCACAATATCTCGTACTTACGGTAATGGGGGCTGACAGAACTGGTAGTGTTAGTAACCTAACAAAGTTAGCAAGCGAGTGCGCCTGTAATATCGTTGACAGTCGAATGGCCATTTTTGGTTTAGAATTCACCATGATAATGTTGCTTAAGGGCAACACTAAAGCAATCAATCAATTAGAGTGTAAATTACCAACCCTTGCTCATAAACTTGAATTAATCACTATGATGAAACGTACTTCTGATTATAAGTTACGTGATTTCACTCATCATTACCAAGCAGATTATGCAGGTATTGATCAACCAGGTGTTTTAAAAGCTATCACTGCATTTTTTGCTGCGCGCAGTATTGATATTTCGTCTTTAAAATCCGAAATTAACCCTAAAACTAATCATATGAGCGCAACACTTGATATTGCTTTAACTCAAGAAATGAGTATTGACCAGTTAGAAAAAGAATATTTTGCCCTTTGTGAGCAAATTGACGTTCAGGGTCGCATCACAAAAGTTGATTCGAACCATACCTCTTAAGCTATTTAATAGAATAATAAAGGAAATTCCAATGAAAACATTGACTGTAGGTGATACAGCACCAGCCTTTTCTTTAAAAGATGAAAATGAAAATATCATCCATTTGGCTGACTACTTTGGTAAAAAACAAGTTCTCGTTTATTTCTACCCCAAAGCGATGACACCAGGATGTACAGTACAAGCTCAAAACCTTAGAGACAGTAAAGCTGAACTTGAACAGCTTAATACTGTAGTTTTTGGGATAAGCCCTGACGAGCCAAAGCGTTTATTAAAATTTTGTGCACGTGACGAACTAAACTTTACTTTATTATCGGATGTTGATCATAAAGTTGCTGATGATTTTGGCGTATGGGGCTTAAAGAAGTTTATGGGTAGAGAATATGATGGTATTCATCGCTTAAGTTTTTTAATAGGTTTAGATGGAAAAATTAGCCATGTTTTCAATAAATTTAAAACTAAAGATCATCATCAAGTCGTTCTAGATTTTTTAAAGCAATTATGATTGTTGTTAGTTAGAATAAGTACAGCCATATATAAGCAAGGCTGTACTTTTTTTTCGGCTTAACTTGCTACAACTTGCTCATTAGCTGAAGGCCATACATTTAATACCGCTTTGACTAATGTCGCTAACGGAATAGCAAAAAACACTCCCCAAAACCCCCAAAGTCCGCCAAAAAGTATCACCGCAATAATAATCGTCACAGGATGTAAGTTTACCGCTTCTGAGAACAATAATGGCACAAGTAAGTTACCGTCAAGTGCTTGAATAATACCATATGCAATCATAACATAGCCAAACTCGACTCCTGTACCAAATTGGAATAAAGCCACCAACAACACAGGGAAAGTTACTATGGTAGCGCCAACATAAGGCACTAAAACTGATAAACCAACCAGTACACCTAGTAGCACAGCATAATTTAATCCTAAAATAATAAATGCAATCGTTGAGGCGGTGCCAATGATCAATATTTCAATAACTTTTCCGCGAATGTAATTCATAATCTGTTGATTCATTTCATCGCCAACTTGAGTAGCCATTTTTCGATCTTTCGGCAAAAAGCTACTAAACGAAGCCAGTAAACCTTTTTTATCCTTCAAAAAGAAAAATACCATTAGAGGAACTAAAATTAGATAGATTAACAAGGCAACAACATCTGATATAGAATTTAATGAGGCTTTTAATGCCACTTGACCCCATTCAATAAATTTATCATTAACCATGGATATCACTGATTCAATTTGCTCAGCTTTTACTAATTCAGGGTATGTTTCTGGCAAAGTTAATAAATAGGTTTTTCCTTGAGAAACCATTTGCGGCACTTCTTGTAGCAGGTTACTTCCCTGTTGCCACATAACAGGCATTAAACCAAGAATTGCAATAAGTGATATACCTACAAAAACAGTAACAACAATTACGGTTGATATTGTTCTTGAACAACCATAGTTCCCTAAACGATTGACTGGTAAATCCAGTAAAAATGCAATAGAAATAGCAACAAAAACGGGCATTAACAAACCACTTAAAAAATAAATAGCAAGAAAAGATCCTAGTAGAATTACCATCAGCGTGACAACGTGTGGGTCAGAAAATTTTTGTTTATACCATTGAGTGAAAAATGAAACCATTATAATAACTTACCTGTTGTGATTCGAAATTCAATTAATGTACTGCTTAATTGATGTTGAGTATATTGATAACCTTTATTGGTTAGATATCTAGGAATATCAGATTTTGAGCCTTGATCTATTACTTTTAAAATGAATTTATCTCCACATTGCATTTTTTTTAAAATCAAGCGCATATTTAGCAATGGCAATGGACATTGCTCCTCACACGCATCATATTCATAAAGCATAAAGAAAAAACTAATCAGACCTTTTGTTTGATTATCTAATTTGCGACAATTGATTACAATGGTCTAGACACTTTTATTAATATTATTTCAACTTGAGTAGTCTTAGTATTATGCTTTTTAAAAATCAGCTTTTCAAAGCAAGTGCATGGTTAATAATTAGGAGGAGCGAGTATTAATGAATGAATTACCAAATCATCCAACATTAAAAGAAATTAATGCTTATAAAAAAAAACTTAATTGGGGTGAGGTTCCTGCCATTTATCATATGGCAACATCAACCATTGGCGAGTTAGATGGTATTTTAACTCATGGATTTGATAGCGCCTACAAGCGTATTTTTAATAAAAACCAATGGAACCTAACCTTTCTACAAGCTTTTAAAGATAATGAAGGTAACATTCAAGTTGCCAAAAAACCTAAAATATCTTTAAAACATTATTTTGACGAACAGAATTACGAGTTGCACTGTTATCCCATAGTGCAAGGAGAGCGTCTTAGTGGAAGCTCAATTAAAAATCCACTATGCCCTTTTGAAAACTGGCAACCTGAATCTATGCGTATGCTTTTTAGAATAAGCAGCCTGGTTTCTTTTATCGTCTATTCCTTTCAAGGAGGAGACGAAGCTGACATGGCTTTAATTAAACATGCACATCTGAGAGTAGAAGAATTAATTAGCATTTTAAGGGAATCATTTGAAATTGTTGATATCATAGGATACAGCATTGCTGATTTTTGCTTTGAAATAAGTCGTCGTAAACAGTCACATGAAGTGTCTGATCTACTTGATAATCAAGCTCAACCACCGGAATAAAACTTTTGTTAAAAATAAAATCTTTTTTGTTTGCTTGTACTTTATCTTTACTTCTCGCGGCTCCTTATGCCGAAAGCCAAGATGCTAATAAGAATAAGTTACCTGAAATAGGCGCTGCTGGCAGCAGTATCTTGTCGATAGATAAAGAACGCCAAATTGGTGATGCTATGATGCGACACGTGCGTGCATCTCAACCATTAATTAATGACCCGGTATTAATTGAGTATATTAACGATCTCGGTAATCGTATGGTGCGAAATGCCCAAGACGTTAATTATAACTTTGAATTTTTCTTAATTAACAATAAAGAGCTTAATGCATTTGCATTTTTTGGCGGTCATATTGGGGTTCATGGCGGATTATTAACAACTGCTGAGTCTGAAAGTGAATTAGCTTCTGTTATCGCTCATGAAATTTCTCATGTTACTCAACGACATCTTGCCAGACGAATGGAAGCTCAAAGCCGAACAAAGCCTTTAACCATGGCGGGTATGATCACTGGGATTTTATTAACCTTAGTAAACCCTACCGTTGGTATGGCGGCATTAAGCACTAGTATGGCAGCATCTCAACAAGTGGGCATAAATTATACCCGTGGCAATGAAAAAGAGGCAGACCGTGTCGGCATTGCGCTACTTGCAAATAGCGGTTTTGATCCGATGGGAGCACCAAACTTTTTTGGAAAAATGGCTGAAAAATATCGTTATAAAAGCAAGCCACCTGCCATGTTACTTACCCATCCTATGCCTGAGTCACGTATTAGCGATGCTAGAGTTCGAGCACAGAATTACACCGCACGTCCTCAAGCACCAAGCCTCCCCTTTGAACTGGCTAAAACACGTTTGCAAGCAAGATATGAAAGTAACGCTAGGGATAATATCAAAAAATTTAAAAAAATCATCGAGAAGAAACAATATGTGTTTAAAGCAGCAGCTCAATATGGTTTAGCTATTTCCTACTTTGAAAATAAAAATTATGAGCAAGCTCGAACACTGTTGATACAGCTTTTAAATCAAGATAAAAACAATTTATTCTATGCCGATGTATTAGCCGATACATATATCAGCACTAAAAACTTTGCACCGGCAATCAAACTTTTAGCTGAGCTCAACTTATTGATGCCAAATAACCAAGTGGTTGCGTTAAACTATGCCAATGTCCTTTCTGAAGCCAAAGAATATTCACAGGCTGAATTAATATTACAAGACTTTTTATTAGTACAACCTGGTAACTTTATTGCCAACGACTTATTAATCACAATATATCGTAAACAAGATAAAATGGCTCGTATGCATGCAACCAAAGCGGAATTGCTAGCGCTGTTAGGTGCTTATTCACGAGCTATTGATGAACTTCAAACCGGTTATAACTTTGCAAAAGATAAGCCTTTAGTTAAAAAGCGAATCAATGCCAGAATACTTCAATTTCAAGACAAAGAAGAAAAACTAAAGCGTTTAAATTAGTATTTTCAAGTAACTTAAATCTAGCTATATCAAATAAAGAGCACATTATGTTAACTATTTATCACAACCCTCGTTGTTCAAAAAGCCGACAAACATTAGGGCTAATAGAAGAAAACAATCAAGCTGTCACTATTGTTGAATATTTAAAAGAACCACTCACTAAAGAGACTATATTAACGTTATTAACGGCGCTTAACGTCACAGCTATCAAAATGATGCGTACTAAGGAAGCTGAGTTTTTAGAGCAAAATTTAAAAAACGCTAATGAGGATGTTTTAATAAATGCCATGGTAAATACACCAAAGCTTATTGAACGACCAATTGTTGTTAAAGGCAATAAAGCCATTATCGGTCGTCCGCCAGAAAATGTATTAACTTTATTTTAAACAATCATTAATGAAAAATACTGTAATGAACAACACTTCAATGAAAAATGATATACAGAAAAAACGCTTTACTACACAAACCCATAAGAAATTGGCTCTAATAGGTTACTTTGCACTACTGCTCTTTATGCCTCTATATTTATTATGGCTTAGCCCATCTGAGGGTTTATCCCCCACTATATCACTAGTCATGTTTACTTTACCCCTGCTTTTTCCGCTGAAAGGGCTAATTCAGGGAAAACCTTATACTTATGCTTGGGCCAATTTTATTGTCATGTGGTACTTCCTACATAGTTTAACCACTTTATGGGTCTCACCTGAAGACATGCTTTGGGCACTACTTGAATTAATCTTTGCCAGTATGATGTTCATTTTTGGTAGTTATTATGCAAAATATCGGGGACAGGAGTTAGGTTTAAGTATTAGAAAAAAGAAAAATGAAGAATCATAATTTATGTAAGTTTACTGAGCTTATTTAGGTCTATTAAATTAGGTTGGCTATTTAACGTACAATCACTAAAGGAATACTGATGATAAAATTGTTAACACTATTTTCCATAATCACATTATTAGGCGCATGTGGTGGTGGCAGTAGTAAATCTCCAGATGATGTTATTAAGCCCATTTTACAGCCTGCTGAAATAATTCAAGTTGACCAGTCTGTTATTATTGGTCAATCAACAGAATTAATTTTACTAGCCCCAGATGAAAATGTTTCTAACATAAAATGGATACAGACGGCTGGAGAACCAATAACTTTTTATGCAGCAAATAGCAAAGTTATTGGTTTTAGCCCACTACAAGCTGGTGATTATTCTTTTGAAGTCAATTATCGCCAAAATGATAATGCCTCAGTCACTTTATCCCATACTTTTTCCGTTGAGCAAGCAGAAGCCTTATTAACTGTCAGGCTTGGTCATTCAGTTATTGAAGGAAATGGCGTTTCATTAATCAACTACATAACAGCAAATGAAAATGGAGATGAAATAGAACAAAGCTCATTAAAATGGCAGCAAGTTTCAGGACCTACCGTTAGTTTTACCGATCAACAAACTGATGGTAAAGTTGCCGTGTTTTTTGATGCTCCACAAGTAAGCCAAGATACTTTATTGCATTTTGCAGTAACTGGCGAAGTTTCAGGTAACAGCTACAGCGATGATATAGCCATACTCGTTGAAAATAGCGATATCAGTGTCGCCTCAAGTAATAATTCTCCTTTTTCAGATAGAAAATCAAAAGTGTTTTTATATAATCCCAGCTCATCTGCCGGACAAAAATTGATCGATTGTGTCTATTCAAATGAGGCCAGTTACGACAATTCATGTGATTTTAACGATACACCTTTAATTGCCCATGTAACTTTAACACCTACAATTGATAATATAATGGATAGAGTCATCGTTTCCCATCCATGGATGGGAGATCAATTTAAGAAGTTTTTAGAAACTTACGATGCAGAACATAATGATTTTAAAAACTTATTAAGAGCAACAACAGCGATAGTTATCTCTTCAGATATTCGCCCTTCATTTTATCATCCATATACCGGAGCAATTTATTTAGACCCAAGTGACTTATGGGAAACTCCGGCACAACGAGATACCATCAACCAAGCCCCAGATTATCGAGCTGCATTTGGCAGTGATTTACAGTTTGAGATGCCTTGGCGCTATGTAAAAAATGATGATTATGCTAGTTTTTATTACCCAATAAGTGATCGTATTTCCCGTGAGCTTTCAAATTCACTATACGAATTTGCATCATTGTTGTACCACGAATTGGCGCATGCTAATGATTACTTCCCAAGTACAACTTGGCAAGAATTAAACCGATCTACATCCTTTTTAACAACAGTAAATAAATTATTCAACGATAAGAATATCATTTCTGATGGACTGCAAAGAAGCTATCCGCTTGATCCCTTATGGGCAAACGGAGGGCAAAATGAAATGACGAAGTTAGCTCAAGTACGCTTCCGTGGGGAAAGTTCAACATCACAACAAAGGGCTTATACCCCAGATGATGTAGCAAACTTGTTCAAAACTGAAGGGGCACCACAGTTTTATAGCTATAGCTCAACTCGGGAGGATTATGCCATTCTTTTTGATGGTTTTATGATGCAGGCACGTTATAACGTGTTAAGAGATGTTGCTGTAAGTGATCAAGATTATGATCAAATATTTTGGGGACAACGAGGCCGTGTAGGTGAAGTGTGGATAAAACCAAGAGTAGAATATGTTACCACTCGGACGTTACCAGAGTTAAGTTTAGCTCCACAACTCATAGACGCACTTGATGAACCTATTCATCTAGATATATCAAAATCTTGGCGAGAAAGTGTTGAAATAGAAACCCAACTTGCACCACAAGCTTCTAGTATTGCAGAATATATGCTTAAACAAAGCTTAAAACGTGACTCTCGTTTATTACCTAAAGAAGGTAGAAATCGTCATCAAGCAGGTAGGTTGTTTTCATACTAATCAATTAGTCAGATTGTACATCTGAAATACATTAGTCAAACAAAACTTCTTTAATAAAGGGAATAGTGATCTTGCGCTGTTCCCTTATCGAAGCATTATCGAGCTTATCTAATGCAGCTAATAAACTTTTCATATCTCGTGATAATCTGGTCATTAAAAATCTCGCAACATCATCACCTAGATAAAGTCCACGTTGTTGAGCCCGAAAAATAATTGCGTGTAACTTTTCATCGTCAGATAACGATTTGATCGGTTCAACATAACCCCATGATAGCCTTGAAGTTAAATCTGCCAATGAAAATAGCAGTTCATTAACTGTTTTGTCGCCTGTAACCAATAAACAATGATTTTGCTCAGCTAACCGGTTATATAAATCAAACACTGCACGTTGCCAATTATCCTTTCCAGCAATTAAGTGCACATCATCCAAACAGACTAAATCAATATGTTCTAGACCATCAAGTACCTCAACGGATAAATGCTGTAACTCAGAAAAAGATAAACAAACAGAAGATTTTTTTAATTCACTGGCCAATACACAGCTTGCATGTAATAAGTGAGACTTACCTACACCTTCAGTACCAAATAAATAAAAGCCATGAATGATTTTCATATCCGTTGGCTCTTTGGTTAATTGCTTAACAAACTGGCTTAAGTGCTCAACTACATTTTGATTAATGTCACCTTGGTAACTTTGAAAAGTTTCATCATCGGGTAGTTGAACAGACAAAGCAAGTTGTTGAGTATTTTTCATCGCTTTCTCCAATAAAAAATAGGTACTTGCTCAGGATCAACTAAAGCTAATGGATCGATATATTGGCGAAGTGCATCATTAAGCTTAAGCGAAGCGAGTAATGCTTGTTTAGAGCCTAACAAAGTCAAGTTGAAACGACGTGTACTACCGCTTGCTTTAATTAACTTTACCGATAACACTGAAGAATGTGCTTGTAAAAATCGATCGACTTGTACATAGGTATTTAAAGAATCAATGTTAGCGACATCAATTTGAATATCATTATTAAACTCGGTGGTTAATGCATAGCTTTGATAAATTTTATCAGTGATATCATTGAGTGCTTCAGTTAATAATGCTTGGCTATCACTCCCTTGATATTGCTCACTAAACTCTTGCTTTATTTCATTATTACTTGAAGAAATAAAGCTCCAATCCAATACATTTTTTGGCTGACAGATTAATTCACAACCTTCATTTAAAGCTTCGCTGGATAATAAGCTGCTATTTGATAACCGAACAGTAATAATGGTTTCAGCTAAATAGCGCTCAGATGCTTGGTAGATAGGCTCTGCAAATCGCCCCCAAATATCAGAAGTAGCTAAATGATTGGCGTCAGTTAAATCCATTAAAGGAATAATCACCGGTAAACCACGTTGCTCTGAAAAGAGATTGATCTGTTTTGCTAGCGGAGAAAGCGAAGACTCAGATAAAATTTGCCGCATTAAACCATCTTCATTGATTAACCATAAAACTACCTGTGGCCTTAAGCTTCCCCAAATAGGAAGGCCTGCGTCAACAAATAACTGGTTAATTTTATCTTGATTAAACGTAGCAACTAAATAATTCTCGTTTGCTATACGCTCATACCGATAATGAGTAACAAAACGGTTATATCTATTAAGCGAAGGTTTTAATGCTGGATGTTGAAAAATAGTTTTTTCGCCACCGACTTTAACCAACACAGATTGCATGGCATTTTTAAGAGCAAATCCTCGATCTTTTTTGCTTTGAGACGCAACAGGCACTTTAGCAAGGTATAAGTCTTTAACCTCTACCGCAAAAAGTGATGTTGAACAAAAAACAGCATAAAAAACAAACCAATATCTAATCATTTTCACTAAAAACATTATTTTCATAATGCAGATATTACCATAACAAAAGCATTTTTTATGCTCTTGTGAAAATAATTTACTATAAAGATTTTCAGCAAGCGTCTGCGCTGGTAGAATATGCGCTTTTATATCCTCCTGATTATGTATTTGCAATTTAGCCTGATACTTATCAAACGGATACTACGATGTTAATGTGTAATAATAGAGGTTTCCCCGTGAGTGAAGAAAAACAGTCTCTAAGCTATAAAGACGCTGGTGTTGATATTGATGCTGGTAATGCCCTTGTTGAAAAAATTAAAGGTGCTGTTAAACGTACAACTCGCCCTGAAGTGATGGGAGGTATTGGAGGTTTTGGCGCGATATGTCAATTACCTACGGGTTATAAAGAACCCGTACTTATATCTGGTACAGATGGTGTTGGTACAAAATTACGTTTAGCTATTGATCTTAAAAAGCATGACACTGTTGGTATCGACTTAGTTGCTATGTGTGTTAACGACCTTTTAGTGCTTGGTGCTGAGCCTTTATATTTCTTAGATTACTATGCAACGGGTAAACTTGACGTTAACGTTGCCTCAGATGTAGTTACAGGAATAGCCGAAGGTTGTGTTCAATCTGGTTGTGCCTTAGTTGGTGGTGAAACAGCCGAAATGCCAGGTATGTACCATGCAGGTGATTATGATATCGCTGGCTTTTGTACCGGAGTAGCTGAAAAATCAGAATTAATTGACGGCAGTAAAGTTGCTCCTGGCGACCAACTAATTGCATTAGCTTCTTCTGGCCCTCATTCAAATGGCTTTTCATTAATCCGTAAAGTTTTAGAAGTAAACAATACCGATACCAATGAAATGTTAAACGATAAATCAATTGCTGACCATTTAATTGAACCAACTAAAATATACGTTAAATCTGTTTTATCGTTATTAAAAGAAGTGAAAGCACACGCTTTATCTCATATTACTGGTGGTGGCTTTTGGGAAAACATTCCTCGTGTATTACCAAGTGATGCGCAAGCAATTGTTGACGGAAACAGCTGGCAATGGCCTGATATTTTTAACTGGTTACAAGAAAAAGGTAATATCTCCACGCATGAAATGTACCGTACATTTAACTGTGGTGTTGGTATGATCATCGTAGTTCCTGCTGATAAAGTTGCACAAAGCTTAGAAATATTATCTGCCCACGGTGAGAACGCTTGGCATATAGGCGCAATTGCTAAAATGTCAGCAGGCGAAGAACAAGTTATTATTAATCAAGGTTAAATATTAATGAGCAACCGAGTAGTCGTTTTAATATCGGGTGGCGGTACAAATTTGCAGGCAATTATTGATGCCTGCAAATCTTCTCAATATCCTGCAAATATTGTTGGCGTAATATCAAATAAAGCAGATGCATATGGTTTAACCCGTGCGCAAGACGCTAACATTGATACCGAAGTTATCTCTCATAAAGATTTTGGCTCTAGAGAGGTTTACGATCAAGCATTAATCAAGAAAATTGATCTTTATAAGGCTGACTTAATCGTCTTAGCAGGTTTCATGCGGATCTTAACTCCTGAGTTTGTTCAACATTTTTCTGGAAAATTATTGAACATTCACCCATCTTTGTTGCCCAAGTATCAAGGATTGAATACACATCAACGTGCGATTGATGCTGGAGATAAAGAACACGGCGTTAGTGTGCACTTTGTTACCGAAGAGTTAGATGGTGGCCCGGTCATATTACAAGCAAAAGTACCTGTATTTGAGGGTGATAATGCCGACGATTTAGCCGCACGAGTTCATGAGCAAGAGCATAGAATTTATCCTTTAGTGGTAAAATGGTTTTGTTCAAACCGTGTAGTGATGGATAACGATCATGCATTGATGGATGGAAAGATTTTATCCGCCAGTGGTTACGCGAGTGATGATTAAATAAAATAATTAATAATAAAAACAAAGGGTAAACGATGTTCAAAACACTATGCTGCTGTTGTATTTTAAGTTTTAGTCAAATAGGTTTTGTTTTTGCTGATCAAGCACTGAACAAAGAGAGCATTAATAAAACAGGCTCTGATAAAATTAAAAGCATAGTCGTAAAACCCTTTACTGCTAAATATACCATCTTGCATAAATCTGATCCGGTAGGTACGGGTACTCGTCAGTTAAAACGCATTGACAATGACATCCTAGAATACAGCTATCATACCGATATTGAATGGCTTATTTTTTCAGACAGCCGTGAAGAAGTGTCAACCGTTTCATTAACGGGAAATCATGTTACCCCCAATCATTACACTTTTAAACGTGAAGGTACCGGTCGTGATAAAGAAAAAGCTTGGCAATACGATATAGTCAATAAGACAGCAACTGATTTAAAAAAGAAGCGCACCATTAATGTTGATTTCCCTGATAACATCCAAGACAAGTTAAGTTATCATCTACAACACCGGATCAACTTAATCGCCAACCCTAAACAAAAGCACTTTGTTTATCCGGTGATCAGTACCTCAGGTTCAATTAAAAACTACGTTTATCAATACGAAGGCGAAGAAGAAATCATTTTGCCTTATGGATTAGTAAAAACCATTAAACTCAAACGTGAAGTGATTGAGAAAAAACGTGTTACTTACGCATGGTTTGCTCCAGAACTTGATTACTTATTAGTTAAGCTTTATCAAACCAAAGGCGGCACCGAACAATTTGAAGTGCAACTTAATTCCGTTACTATAGATTAAAGCTAAATTATTTAGTTATCTTACCTAAACCACTGGCAACTTGCTCTCCTAAACAAAACAGTTGCCACTGCCCTGCTTGCATTTTATGCCAAGTTTCATCATCGGTTAATGGCTTAGTGGCAATCACAGTAACCACATCTTTATCAGTCGTTTCTTGATGAAAATCAACCACCATTTCAGCGTCAATTAAACTCGCCTCACCAAAGGGTGCGCGGCGGGTAATGTAATGCAAGTTGTTTGAGCAATAAGCAAATAAATACTCCCCATCAGTAATGATTAAATTAAATACACCTAAATGGTCAATTTGTTGTGCTAGCTCGGCAATATAAGAAAATAGAGTAATATTACAAGGCTCTTGTTGGGCAAACTTAAAATGTAACTGATCTAATATCCAGCAAAAAGCATGTTCACTATCTGTCGTACCGATCGGAATATGTAAGCTAACTGATAACTCGGTATCAAAATCTTTTAACTGGCCATTATGTGCATATGTCCAGTTTCGCCCCCACATTTGTCGAATAAAAGGGTGAGTATTCTCCAAACAAATCGCTCCGGAATTTGCTTGTCTTATATGACAAACAACCGCTTCACTTTTGATAGGGTACTCAGTCACCAAACGAGCAATAGGCGATTGAGCACTCGGCAAAGGGTCTTTAAAACTACGACAACCTTTTCCTTCATAAAAAGTAATACCCCAACCGTCTTTATGAGGCCCGGTATTGCCGCCTCGCTGCATTAAACCGCTAAAGCTAAAACAAATATCGGTTGGCACATTTGCTGACATTGCTAGTAGCTCACACATTAAAGAAACCTTATTAAATTCATCAACATTTATAGAATTACTATTATACTTAATACCTAAGCGATTAAGTAAGTTTAGTAATAAATATTTATTGACCTTTAGTCTTAAGCTATTTAAATTGTGGTCAGACCTCTATTTTTAATAAATGAAAAGGATATTTTGTGGATACATCTACTTGGGTACTTTGTGCAATCGCGTTAAGTGGTTTTATGGCATATAACCGTGCATCCTTATCAACATTTACCTTATCGTTTGCAGCTATACTCGCCTTAGGTACATTTTTTGATGTTATTTCTTTTTTCTCTTGGCTATTTTTTGCCTTGTGTGCAATTCCTCTAAATATTACTGATGTTAGAAAACAATACATCAGTCAACCGCTATTAACCTTGTTTAAAGGCATCATGCCTGAAATGTCCCGTACTGAAAAAGAAGCTATTGATGCCGGCACAACGTGGTTTGAAGCTGAGTTATTTAGAGGTAGTCCTGATTGGAAAAAACTACACAATTACCCTCAACCAAGATTAAGCGCAGAAGAACAAGCATTTCTTAATGGCCCTGTAGAAGAAGTTTGCCGTTTGACTGACGATTGGCATACCACCCATGAACGAGCTGATTTATCTCCCGAGGTTTGGCAATACCTCAAGGATAATAAATTTTTCGCCATGATCATAAAAAAACAATATGGTGGCCTAGAATTCTGTGCTTATGCTCAGTCTCGTGTTTTACAAAAATTATCCGGTGTAAGCACAGTTTTAGCTAGTACTGTAGGCGTACCTAACTCTCTTGGTCCTGGTGAGTTATTACAGCATTACGGCACTAAGCAACAACAAGATCATTACTTACCAAGATTAGCTAAAGGTGAAGAAATTCCTTGTTTTGCCTTAACAAGTCCTGAGGCGGGTTCAGATGCTGGTGCAATTCCTGATTTTGGTATCGTTTGTCATGGTGAATTTGAAGGTGAACAAGTGTTGGGTATGAAACTCACTTGGAACAAACGTTATATTACTTTAGCACCAATTGCGACAGTGCTCGGTTTAGCTTTTAAATTAAAAGATCCTCAACACTTAATAGGCGAAGAGGTAGAATTAGGCATTACCTGTGCACTTATTCCTACAGATATTGAAGGCGTGATCACTGGCCGTCGTCATTTTCCTCTTAATGTTCCCTTTCAAAATGGTCCCACTCAAGGCAATGAAGTTTTTGTACCGCTTGATTTTATTATTGGTGGTGCAGAAATGGCAGGTCAAGGCTGGAGAATGCTAGTTGAGTGTTTATCTGTTGGGCGAGCAATAACGCTGCCATCAAATAGTGCTGGTGGAATTAAATCATTAGCGCTTGCGACAGGTGCATACAGTAGAATTCGTCGACAATTTAAATTACCCATAGGTAAAATGGAAGGTGTTGAAGAGCCATTAGCTCGTATCGGTGGAAATGCATACCTTATGGATGCAGTAACGACTATGTCTACTGGCGCCATTGATTTAGGTGAAAAACCGTCGGTTGTTTCGGCTATTTCCAAATACCATTTAACAGAAAAATTGAGAACTTGTATCAACGATGCGATGGATGTCCATGGCGGAAAAGCTATTTGCATGGGAAAAAGTAATTATCTTGCCCGTGGTTATCAAGGTGCTCCAGTAGCTATAACGGTTGAAGGTGCAAATATCCTAACTCGCAGCATGATTATTTATGGTCAAGGAGCAATTCGTTGTCACCCTTATGTTTTAGCAGAGTTAGAAGCAGCTAATAATAATGATGAAAACCAAGCTTTAAATGATTTTGATCATGCTTTATTTGGACATGTTGGATTTGCTATTAGTAATATCTTTCGAAGTTTTTGGTTTTCATTTACAGGCTCAAGGTTATTATCATCACCTTATAAAGATGAGACTGCTCGTTATTATCAATTAATGACGCGCTTTAGTAGCAACTTAGCAATGTTGTCTGATATTGCCATGTTAACACTCGGCGGTGACTTAAAAAGAAAAGAACGAATTTCAGCACGATTAGGCGATATTCTCAGCTATTTATATTTAACCAGCGCAACATTAAAACGCTTTAACGATGAAGGTCGTCAACATGCCGACCTACCATTGGTACAATGGGCTGCTGAAGATTCACTTTATCGAGCGCAGCTAGCAATAGATGAATTACTGACTAATTTTCCGAATAAAATAGTAGCTATTTCTTTAAGAGCCGTGATATTTCCTTTAGGAACATGGCTAAGCAAGCCATCAGATATACTTGATCACCAAGTCGCCACTATTTTACAAAGCCCTAGCGACGCTAGAACGAGACTAGGTCAAGGACAATACTTAACAGCAGATAAAGAAAACTTACTTGGACAATTAGAGCAAACCTTAGCAAAAATAATAGCTTGTGAGCCTAGTTTTAATAAAGTATGTCGAGCAATGGGGGAGAAACTTCCTTTTCAACAGCTAGATAAAGTCGCCGAAAAAGGATTAGCGCTTAATGTAATTAATGAGCTGGAAGCGCAATTACTAACAGAAGCAGAACAAAGTCGTTTAGCCGCAATTAATGTTGATGACTTTGATAGTGATGAATTGATTTCCGCTAGCTTTAATAAAATCCAAGTTAATTAGTAAAGGTATATGGAAAGATAACTGTACTTATTTGTGACGCAATAAATTAATGTTTACGTTGAAAAACAAAAACAAACACGTTAATTTATTGTTAATTAAATTCAAGGCAGCAGTTATCTATGTCCCAGTTAAAGGAAAACAGTAAAGTAAAACGCCGTAGTAAAGGTGAACAAACTAGAAACCAAATCCTTAAATCTGCAATAGATATATTAGCGTCACAAGGTATAAAAGGTACAACACACCGCGCAGTCGCTAATCATGCTAAGCTTCAGTTATCGCTTACCACCTATTACTTTAAAGACATTCAAGAACTTGTTCATCAAGCTTTTATGCTAAGTTCAAATATCACTGTTGCCCATGCAGGTGCAGCTTGGTTACAAGCTTTTGAACTACTAGACACTTACAATAAAGCCGAATTAAAAAAAGTTTCAATTAGAGAACAACTACGAGATCAATTAACGCAAATGGCGACTCAATATATTGTTGATAAAGTGAGTCATCAACGAATTGAATTAACCATTGAACAGCTACTTTTTACAGAAATACAAATCAGTCCTCAATTACGAGAATTAGCGCAGTCTCATAGAAATGCTTTACTCGGACCATTCGTAAAGCTATGCAGTTATTTTAATGAACAACAATCACATTTAGATGGCGATATATTACTAACTGTATTTACTCAACTTGAATATCGTAATTTAATGATGGCCAAACAAGATATTGATACTAAGTCTATAAACAATACTGTAGAGCGATTACTTAGTTGGGTTTTGCAAGTAAAATAGCCACAAAATATTTTTGTACAAAAGTTCAAAAATAAGGTAGATTGAGTCATCCGACCATTACGGTAAGTATTAATATTACAGGAGGCTTTGTGGAATATAGTCAGCAACTTACGCAACACCAAAGTTATTTTTCCAGTCACACAACTCGCGATCTTAACTGGCGTAAAACTCAATTAAAGCAAATTAAGCAACTTGTTAATGAAAATGAACAAGCCTTTCTTGATGCTTTAAAGGCAGATTTAGGTAAACCTGCATTAGAAGGTTGGATAACCGAAGTCTCTTATGTTGCTGGTGATGTTGACCACATGCTTAAACATTTAGATAAATGGGCAAAAAGAAGAACCGTTTCAACCCCTCTAATTGTGCAACCTGGAAAGTCATTTATTCAAGCTGAGCCACAAGGCACCGTATTAATTATGGGGGCTTGGAATTACCCGTTACAACTAGTATTAGCACCGCTTATTGCGGTTGTTGCTGCAGGTAACTGCGCTATTATCAAGCCTTCAGAGCTTGCGCCTACTGTCGCAGCATTATTATCAAAGCTAGTCCCGCAATATCTGGATCAACAAGCTATATCTGTTATTGAAGGGGGGATTGAAGAAACTACTCAATTATTAACCTTGTCGTTTGATCACATTATGTATACCGGGAACGGTCAAGTAGCCCGTATTGTTATGGCTGCTGCTGCAAAGCATTTGACCCCTGTGACCTTAGAGCTGGGGGGGAAAAGTCCTGTTTATATTGATAAAAGTGCTGACATTAATATTACTGCGCAAAGACTTGCTTGGGGGAAGTGGATGAATGCCGGTCAAACCTGTATTGCGCCTGATTATGTTTTAATTAGTAAAGAACTCATACCTGAGTTAGTTTCAGCATTAAAAAATCAAATAACAAAAATGTTTGGCGCTGATGTTAAAGCAAGTAGTAGTTATGGACGTATTGTTAATCAACGACATACACAGCGTATTGCCAGTTATATGAACACTGGAGAAATAGTCTGCGGTGGTGAAGTAGATATTGAAAACAATTATATTGCACCAACGATTATTACTAATCCAGCACTTGATAGCGCTCTAATGACCGATGAAATTTTTGGCACTATTTTACCTATTATCGCTATTGAGAGTTTTGAGCGAGCTAAAGCTTTTATTCAACAGCGGGACAAACCACTTGCCGCTTATATTTTTACTAAGGATAAACAGCAAAGTGATAGCTGGGTTGAAGAAATAAGTGCCGGTAGCCAATGCATTAACGATGTTATTATGTTTAACGCTGTACCTGAATTACCGTTTGGTGGCACAGGACCAAGTGGTATGGGGCAATATAGTGGCAAAGCAGGTTTTGATAATTTTAGTCACTTAAAATCGGTATTAAAGCGCCCTTTCATTAAAGACTTACCCGTACGCTTTGCTCCTTATACAGCGATGAAGTTCAAATTATTACGTTGGATACGGCATTTATAAATACAGAGCAATATTTCAAGATGTTATAAGTCACAAAAAAGCCGCAAAATTGCGGCTTTTTTTATAATTAACAATCATTATAGAAAGTGTATGTGGTTTACAAGAAAGACAATAAATCTTCATCTAGTTGCATTAAACTTTTCGGATCAGCCATCATAGTTTTAGCTAATGACTTAGTTCTCGGTAAAATACGATCAAAGTAAAACTCTGCGGTTTTAATTTTAGCTCTGTAGAAATCCCTATTTTCAACATCACCAGCTAATTTCTCATAAGCTGCCTGTGCCATTTGCGCCCAAAAATAAGCCATGACGATGTAACCTGAAAACATTAAATAATCAACTGAAGCAGAGCCAACAACATCACGATCTTTCTTCGCTTTCAGTCCTAAACGAAGTGTATATTGTTGCCAGTTAGCAATAGACTTACTTAATGGCCAAATAAATTTATTCATCTGGCGTTTATATGGGTTACCTGAAAGCATGCTTTTTTCTTTACAAAAAATTAAAACTTCCTTTGTAAAACTGTTTAACGCTTTACCGCGACTTAACAATATTTTACGGCCTAATAAATCTAACGCCTGAATACCTGTCGTACCTTCATATAAAGTAGAAATACGTGTATCACGAACAATTTGCTCCATGCCCCATTCTTTAATGTAACCATGACCACCAAATATTTGCACACCATGGTTCGCCGCTTCTAAACCTGTTTCTGTTAAGAAAGCTTTTAAAATTGGTGTAATAAACCCTAGACGATTATCAGCTTCTTTTCGCTCTTTTTCTGTTTTCGCCATTTCAATATCATCAACAATTTTCGCAGTATAATAAATCATCGCCCTGCCACCTTCGGCAAAAGCTTTTTGGGTCATTAACATACGACGAACATCAGGATGAACAATGATAGGATCAGCAACTTTGTCTGGATGTTTAACACCTGACAATGAACGCATAGATAAGCGCTCTTTTGCATAAATTAAGGCATTTTGATATGAAAGCTCGGCCGCACAAACACCTTGTAAAGCAGTACCAACACGTGCGGTATTCATAAAGGTGAACATGCATTCTAGCCCTTTATTTTCAGGGCCAATCAAAACACCTTTAGCATTATCAAAATTAAGTACTGCAGTTACAGAGGCTTTTATACCCATTTTGTCTTCAATTGAGCCACAAGTAACCTGGTTACTTTCACCAACATTTCCTTGTTCATCAACTTGCATTTTAGGTACGATAAATAAAGAGATACCTTTTGTACCTTTTGGTGCATCAGGTAACCGAGCTAAAACAATATGAATAATATTGTCTGTTAAATCATGTTCACCGGCAGAAATAAAGATTTTAGTACCTGTTATGTTATACGTACCATCGCCATTTGGAATAGCTTTAGTTTTCACTTGTCCTAAATCTGTACCGCATTGAGGCTCAGTCAAGCACATAGTGCCAGTCCAAGTTCCTTCAGTTAATTTTGTTAAATAAATCTCTTTTTGCTCATCACTTCCGTGAACATCAATTGTATTCATAGCACCATGGCTTAAACCAGGATACATTGCCCAAGACCAGTTTGCAGAACCCATCATTTCAGATTTGATCATGCCCAGTGAAGGTGGCATACCCTGTCCACCATGTTCAACTGTATGTGAAAGTGATTGCCAGCCACCATCAACATATTGCTGATACGCTTCTTTAAAACCTTTAGGCGTTGTTACTTTGCCATTATCGAAGGTACAACCTTCTTTATCGCCACTTTGATTTAATGGCAGTAGTTCATTTTCACAAAACTTTGCACATTCTTGAGCAATTGCATCAACTAAATCTGGCGTTGCTTCCTCAAACTCCGGGTATTTCTCATAATGTTTATAATAATCAAATACATCTTCAAAAAGAAATTTAAGGTCTGTTAAAGGGGCTTTGTAACTCAGCATCGCTGGACTCCAAAAAATTTATTCATAAATGAGATTGAATACAGTAAAACATGAGAATCACTACCAAGTCAACTGGTCGTACCTCTTATTTCTCATTTATTCTCTGTCTTTGAGTAATCCTAGTATTGCCCAAATTTTAAAATTTGCTAAATTCTTCTCCACAACGCTCGGCTGATCATTCTCACTTTCGTAGGTAGTTTCATCCGCTTTAAATTAGTCGCAATGATCCCCTGGGTAAAGCGAGTTTTTTTGGAATAATCGATATTCACATCCAAAACAACGGAAATGTTCTGCTCAGCAAGCTCAATGGCTTGCTCTACTTTTGTTGAGATTTCTTGGTTATTTTCAATACGAAGATAATGACAACCACTAGCCTCAACAATTGCTTGAAAACGTAATTTAGGTAAGACTGTGCAGGTTTTTTTGTTATATGGCGTTAACTGGGCTTGAGATATTTGCGCTAATTCACCATCATTAAAAATGGTAAAAATGGCTCCTAAACCTAAATTTGATGCGGTAAATAGTTCTGTTTGGCTCATTAAAAAGGCTCCATCGCCAATGATCCCTACGACTTGCTTCTCTGGGTTTGCCAACTTAGCACCAATAACCGCGGGGATTGCATAGCCCATACAATTGAAATCGGTAGGACTAAAAAAATGTTTAGCTTGATAACATGGCATTAACTCCGCAGCTAGAAAAGTATGATTACCATCATCTGCAATCACATAAGCATCATCCTCAATCGATTGACGCAATTGCTGAAAAAATAAGGCTGGATTAACTTTTTCTTTACTATCATGCTCTAACCATTGCTTGATGTAAGCTTGTTTATCTTGCTTTATTGCCAACTCAGTAGCAGCTTTCTTATTTTCATCTGCAACCGTATTATTTAGCTTTGCTTTTAGCTTCGTTACTAGTTCAGCTAAAACTAAACCAGCATCACCTTCAATAGCAACTTTGGCAGGGTAATTGGCACTAAAAACTTTTTTATTAATATCAATATGAATTAGGTTTTCAGGTACTGTAACACCAAAACTACCCGTTGCTATTTCAGCAAAACGAGTACCGATGGCCAATAAACAATCACACGAATTAAAGGCATTGGTTGCTGCGGGTACTGCTGCTGGGCCAAATCCCATACCTGTATGCAATGGGTGTTTAGCTGAAAAAGCACTTAAACCTTGTAGGGTTGTTGCTACCGGAGACGATAATAATTCAGCTATTTCTTCTGTTAATTTATTAGCTTCAACGCCCCCCCAACCAACAAATATCCCTGGATTTTCAGCTTGTAGTAATAGCTCAACTGCATGGTCTATTTCAGTTTCAATGTTATGTGGTAAGTTTTTTTGTTTAACTTGATAAACAGGTAATGATGACACATCGCCTTTATCAAGTTGGAAATTTACTGGTATTTCAACAAAAACAGGCCCTGGCTCACCGTCATTTGCCACATTATAAGCAGCGAATATTGTTTCAACGACTTCATCATGGCTATTCACTTTAAAGGTTTGCTTCGTTATAGGCTCTAGCATTTTATGCTGATCCATGTCATGTAGTTGATAGCCAAATTGAGAATCTGTCCGTACACCACCACTGATCACTAACATTGGAATACCATCAAGGTGTGCTTCTCCAATACCACTCGCCGAATGAGTTGCTCCTGCAGCAGGTACGATAACCAAGGTTCCTATACTATCGCTACATCGACTTACAGCATCAGCCATAAAGGCACCATAACCTTCATGAGTCACTAATATAGGTGTGATCAACTCTGATTTATCCAATTCATCATAAATTTCAGTATTATGAACACCGGGAATACCAAAGGTAAACTTTACATTCAATTGCTCTAAAGCATATCTTACTAACCAAGCAGCTGTTTTTTTCATTATTTACTCTCTTTATTTCTATTGTTCTGTTTGTTATTTTTTACTTACATTTAAGTATGGCTTGTGCTGCAATGCGGGCAGTTAGGATGCAGCCAGATAGAAACGTTCCTTCTAGAGAACGTTTACCATTAGCTCCACCCCCACCAAAACCTGCCGCTTCACCAATAGCATATAAACCTGAAATAGCATGGCCATCATCATCAAGCACTTCACTATTTAAATTGGTTTGAATGCCTCCTAAGCTTTTTCGACTAATAAGCTGAAGCTTAATTGCAATAAGCTTATGAGCTTTTCCATTTTTATTAGTCAAAATAGCACTTGGCTGACAGGTTCGTAATTTATCTGGTCGCCATTGTCGAGCATGCTGAATTCGGCGAATTTGATCATCGTTTTGTAAACTCTTACCTTGAGTAAACTGCTTGTCATAGTTAAGAATTTGCTGTTTAAGATAATCAATTTTTATATAGCAGTTATCTGTTAACTCATTCATTTTCATACTCAACTCTTCAATAGAATCAGCAACTATGACATCTTCGCACTCTTCAGCTAATTGCATTACAAGACGCTGATTACCAAAGAGTAGCTCTTTTAAAACACTCAACATTTTTTTATTTTTGATTGATGGGTTATGTTGTGAACCAGATACAGCAAGTTCTTTAATCGCAATATCCCAATTAAGAATTTGCCAAGTCCATGGTTTCTTTTGTTTTGCTACTTGCTGGCAAAGGTAGTGAGTATCAAAACCAGTAACTAAAGGTTGAGGACCGATGCGTTTACCTTGATGATCCATCCATAAAGCTGATTTACAAGGGATCAAGCTTAAGCCATGACCTGGAAATTCTGCCTGAGGGTGATTAATTCCCGCAGCATAGTTCCACATTTTATCTTGATGAGTAACATTTCCACCGAGTAATTGCACTTGGTCGTGTAGTTTGCCATCAGAAATAGGGTTAGCTCCATTGAGCAGGTCTTTAGGTGGATCACCCCATGGTTTATACCAATTCGCTTTTACTCGCTCAGTACTACCATTAATACCACCACAAGCAATAACAATGCTATCGGCTTTAATAGTGAACACATCATGATTAGTCTCATCTTCAACTTTTACCGCAACAACATTCTCTCCAGCGGGATCAACAAGGGGTTTTATCACCTTATGTTGTGAATATATCTTCAACTTTTCTTGTTTGATAAAAGGCTGTAATTTCTCAATGATTGCTTCAACTAATTGCCAACCAGTGCCCCATAAAACATGATATCTTGGCAATGAATTACCTGGTGTATACAACCCTCGTTCAACCCAATTTACTGCAGGTAAAAACTTAAGACCGAGTTTTGCTAACCACTGGTACACCATTTCATTATTTTTTTCTGCATACAGTTTTGCCCATAACTTTGGCCATTGGTCTTGCTCAGAAAACTCAGCAAAACTGTGCCAATCTTTTAATAGAAGCTCAGCACTATCTTGAATTTTCATTCGATCTTGTTGTTTTGTGCCATTCAAGGCCATACCGCCAAAAGCCCAGCGAGCAAGACCTCCCAAACGTTCCTGCGTGTCTCTATCAACAATAATAACCTGCTGACCACTTTCTAATAATTCTAATGCGCAAGTAAGCCCTGCGATCCCCCCACCAGCGATGACGGTTTGACAATCATTATTTTTTTCTTGTTTCATCTGCTTGCCTGCTGATAGCATAAGTTTAGAAATAGAGTGAATGAAATTTAGACATTTTTCTATAGTAAAAATTACCTAATCAACAGAACCAATAGTTAACAATATGACTCCTGACCAATTTATTAGTAAATTATATCGCGAAGCCTCAGATGTTTCTTTGGCTGATTTCCCTACTTGGGCGTTAGATACACTAAGACAAGTTATTCCTTTTGACGGAGCTATTTGGGGTACAGGACATATTTCATCACAACAGTTTCATACCCAAACATCTGTAGATGTTTCCACTGATATTTTTTCTAAATTGCTTGAATATGTTGATATTAATCCGATTTTTAGCAAGCTACTAGATAATCAGGGCAACGCTGTTGATATGAGTGAGGTATTTAAAGATGAGGACTTTTATCATTCAAATTTATATTTAGAATGTTTCAAACCTTTTGATATTGAAAGGATTTTAAGTTCAATCCATAGTGATGAACGAAGTGGGATTTTTACTCTATTAACGCTATATCGATTTGATAGGGAACACCGTTTTACGAAAAGAGAAAAACAAATTCAAAACAGACTTCTGTTTCATTTGTTGAGTGCATTTTCACATCGACAATTAGTGACATTGTCGGAAAAAGATAATTCACAAGGTTCAACCTCACAAAATGCTCTTTGTGATCATCAAGGTCAATATCATAGTGTTTCTTCTGCTTTTCTTGATATTTTAGAAGTTCATCTACCTAGTGTTCATCAGAAGAAATTTCCCTTGCCAATAAATAAAAAGCAGGCTGAATTTATTGAAGGTAATTTACATTTCAGTCTAATTTTTCTAGGTGATTTAGTTAAAATATCAGTGAGAGTTAAAAACTTATTAGACAATTTAACCATGCGTGAAAAACAAATAGTTGAAGAAGTTTGTTTCGGTAGTACATTTAAACAAATCGCAAGAAAGTTAGCATTATCTCCTTCGACCGTTTCAAATCATTTGTATAGAATTTATATAAAATTGGGAATAAACACACGTAGTGAGTTAATAGCATTAGCTAACAAAAATCATTAGTTTGAGTTTATTGGATAGATTAGATAAACAAAATTGGCGAAGTGGACGGGACTCGAAACCGCGACAAGAGACATTACTTGACAGGTCGCTTATCTAACAATAGCTAACCAACTGAAATACCAAAAAATTAAACTATTTGAATGTTTTACAGAAAGGATTTTTGAATGAAAAATGTTGGCGGAGTGGACGGGACTCGAACCCGCGACCCCCGGCGTGACAGGCCGGTATTCTAACCAACTGAACTACCACTCCGCTGTATTTTTCTTTTGAATTTTTAAAAGGAATTCAAACCTTTAAACAAAATTGGCGGAGTGGAC
>Ga0209395_1001416_pt1 | contig 33579 bp, 25 predicted proteins | sample GOMGulsemesocosm_3_FD_184635 | JGI IMG/M metagenome (GOLD analysis project Ga0209395, IMG submission 184635) | Methane-oxidizing microbial communities from mesocosms in the Gulf of Mexico - GOM9D Gulf of Mexico (SPAdes) (version 2) | ecosystem: Environmental > Aquatic > Marine > Cold seeps...
GGTTGTAGAGAAATGTTTCCTAGCACTTACTAACCGAGAGTACAATAATACCCGTGACTAGCTCGGTTAACATATTGTTTGCATACCCATATACTGGTAAACTTCGTCGTCACTAAATTTGATGACTAATTTAAGGTTATTGGAATTAGCTTCTTGATTTATGAAAGTAATGAATAAGACACTCTGATTTAAATGTATTACCGCGCAGGCTATATAGGAATTTGTACGAAAATGATAAAATCCATCAAAAATATTTTTAGGGGCTACAAGCCAAACTCATTAAGTTTTCCGATTATCACCCTTGCGATAATACTTAATTTTATTATTGGGACAAGTTCAACACAAGTATACGCCCAGCAAGTATCACCTCAGCAAATAGAACAATTTAAGAAGCTTCCTAAGTCTCAGCAACAAGCGTTAGCCCAGTCAATGGGGATTGACATTTCAGCCTTTGAAAAACAGTTAAGTGGAGCTAGTAAAAGTGGGGGACAGTCAGTAAATACTGAAACTTTCCCTCGCGGAACTCAATTTGATGTTGAAGGTTACCCTATTCTTGATAAGCAAGAAGAGGAACTTAATAAAAGCGAAGAGTTAAAACCTTTTGGTTATGAAGTTTTTGCTAATGCTCCACAAACATTTTCCCCTATGATGGATATCGCCATACCAGCAGAATATATTATTGGTCCAGGTGATAAGCTATCGATTCAAGTTTTTGGTAAAGAAACAAAAGAACTTGAGTTAACTGTTAATCGTGAAGGGCAAGTTATTCTACCTTCATTAGGACCTTTTACTGTCTCAGGATTATCATTTAATGACGTTAAGCGCTTATTAACAATGCGCATTAAAGAGAGAATCATTGGTGTTGATGTTGTTGTTGGTATAGCTTCTCTTCGCTCTATGAGAATTTTTGTTTTAGGCGATGCTCATAAACCAGGTCCTTACACCTTAAGCTCATTATCAAGTGTTACTCATGCTATTTTTGCTGCTGGCGGTATTAGTGATATTGGTAGTTTACGTAATATTCAGCTCAAACGGGCAGGTAAGTTAGTAGATACACTGGATTTATATGACCTGCTGATTAACGGTGACTCAAGTGGTGATGTAATGTTGCAATCAGGCGATGTCGTTTACGTTGGGCCTAAAGGTAACACTATCAGTGTTGAAGGTGAAGTTAGACGTCCAGCTATTTATGAGTTAAAGCAAAAAGCAAGTTTTAAAGATATCTTGGTGATGTCAGGGGGCTTGTTACCAACAGCTTTTGCCAAAACAACCCGAGTTGAACGTTATAATCAAAATGCTTTACGTACAGTTATTAACGTTGATTTAACAAACACTAATGATTTAGCAAGAGCAGTAAAAGCGGGTGATGCAATACATGTAATGAAAGCAGCTGAGATGTTTGAAAAATCTATTACTGTAATTGGTGCTGTAACACGTCCAGGAAAATACCAATGGCAAGACGGTCAGCGTATTACTGATGTTTTTCCTAGTATTGATTCACATCTATTGCACTCCGCCGATCTTAATTACTCTCTTGTTGTACGTGAAGTCGATATTGCCCGCAACATTGAAGTATTTCAGTTTGATTTAACAAAAGCTATTTCAATGCCCAATTCTAAGGATAACCTTATTTTACAGGGCAACGATAAGATTTTGATTTTCTCTAATGTAGTAAAATTAGTTGACAGTAAACTTGACTTAGATGCACTGGCTTATACCCAAGAAAATCTTTTCAAGAAAGAACAGGAACTTGCTAAAGAAAAATATAAGCAAAAGCAATTTTGGTTACAATATGGTGATATAGATAAAGCCGCACAACTTGATAATGATGAAATGTCAGCGGCTAAAAAAGTTGAGCAATCTATTGCTCAATTTAGTGGCGGCGAAATAAAAGAAGAGCTTGATATTAGGGATTTGACGCTTTTCTCTCGTCAACGTTTGTTAATGCCAATTATTGAAAAATTGAAGCGCCAAGGTAAGTCCGGACAGCCAATCCAGTTAGTTGAAGCTGATGGAGAGGTTAAATATCCAGGAGTTTACCCACTTGCTAAAAATGCAAGGGTTGCTGATTTAGTTTCGGCTGCAGGTGGCTTAACTGAATCAGCCTATGTGGTCCGTGCTGAAGTGACACGTAATAGGATTATAGATCATATGGCACAGCAAAACTCTATTGCTTTGAATTTAGGTTCGGCACTGGCAGGAGATGACAAAGATAATGTCTTTTTGAATTCGAAAGACAGACTCAATGTGCACCAAATCCCAGCATGGAGTGAAAATAATGTTGTTGAACTTCGAGGCGAGTTTGTTTTTCCAGGTAAATATACTATACGTCGGGGTGAGAGTTTAGCTGACTTGATTAATAAAGCGGGTGGTTTTACTCAGTTTGCCCATCAAGAAGGCTCTGTTTTTACTCGGGTACAATTACGAGAAATTGAGCAACAAAATTTATTAAAATTAACAGCAGATTTGCGTATAGAAATGGCTTCGAAGTCTATGTCAGACCAAAACTATTCGCAATCCTATGATGAAGTACAAAAGATGTTAGCGGACATGTCTAATGTTCAGCCTGTTGGGCGTTTGGTACTTGATTTGCCTAAAGTGGTCAGTAATGGCAATTATGATGTTCTACTCGAGAATGGTGATGTACTTTATGTACCCACATTAAAAAACTCGATTAATGTTGTTGGCCAAGTACAAGTTACATCGTCGCATATTTACGATAGTAGCTTATCGGCTGATGATTATTTAGCCCAAAGTGGTGGTAGTAAAAAACGTGCTGACGAAAGTAGGATTTATATTATATCGGCTAATGGTAGTATTAAGATGATGGACAGTGGTAATTGGTTTACCAGTGATGCTGGCAATAATTTAAAACCAGGTGATACTATTGTTGTGCCATTAAATGCTGAATATATGAATAACTTAGCACTATGGACTAGTGTCACCAGTATTATTTATAATTCAGCAGTAGCCATCGCAGCAATTAGTGGTATCTAGTAGTCTTAATTATGCAGGTCATGACAATTTTTCTTATGGCTAGTACTAAAATTAATTAGCTAAATAACTTATTAGTAACCCAGTAAATAAAAACACAATCAATGGACGTAGTATGTTGCACTCATTAGAAAACGTTAAGCTAGGCATTATAGGCCTAGGTTATGTTGGTTTACCTTTAGCCGTTGAGTTTGGTAAAAAATATCCAACTATGGGCTTTGATATAAACACCAAACGAGTTGGAGAATTAAAGCAAGGTCATGATTTTACTTTAGAAGTATCAAGTGAAGAGCTAGCTGATTCTGAGTTTATTTCATACTCTTCAGATGTTGATGATTTAAAAGACTGTAATGTTTATATCGTCACTGTGCCCACTCCCATAGATAAAAATAAGCAGCCAGATTTGACACCATTGGTGAAAGCAAGTGCTATGCTCGCCAAAGTGATCAATAAAGGCGATGTCATTATTTATGAATCGACCGTATATCCTGGAGCAACAGAAGAAGTTTGTATTCCTGAAGTTGAACGTCATTCAGATTTCGTCTTTAATGAAGATTTTTATGCGGGTTATAGCCCAGAACGTATAAATCCAGGTGATAAAGAGCGCAGAGTAACTAATATCTTAAAAGTTACTTCGGGCTCAACTCCCAAAGTAAGTGACTTTGTTGATAGTCTTTACAAGTCCATTGTCACAGCTGGTACTTATCAAGCATCAAGTATCCAAGTTGCAGAAGCCGCGAAAGTTATTGAAAATACTCAACGTGATCTCAACATCGCATTGATTAATGAACTTGCAGTAATTTTTAATAAGCTAAATATTGATACTGAAGAGGTTTTGAAGGCAGCTGGTACTAAGTGGAATTTCTTACCGTTTAGACCAGGACTTGTCGGTGGTCATTGTATTAGTGTTGACCCTTATTACCTAACACATAAAGCACAAGCTATTGGTTATAACCCTGAGGTTATTCTTGCTGGGCGTCGTATTAATGATGCTATGGGGGCATATGTGGTCTCACAGTTAGTTAAGACCATGCTTAAAAGAAAACTTCCTGTGAATGGCGCTAATGTATTAGTGATGGGGTTCACCTTTAAAGAAAATTGTCCTGATGTTCGCAATACCGGTGTGATAGACATTTTGGCTGAATTGGCTGAGTTTGAAATCAATGTTGATGTTTACGATCCTTGGGTAAATCCTGAAGAAGCAAAACATGAATATGATGTTGACTTAATTTCTGCACCTAAGGCTGGACATTATGATGCCGTTATTTTTGCAGTAGCTCATAACGAATTTAAAGCATTATCTGAAAATGATATTAAAGTATTGATGAAAAATGAGCATGTGATTTATGATCTAAAATATATGCTCGATGCTAATCTAGCGGATATCCGTTTATAATTTACTATTAGTAGCAGCCCTCAAAGGGGCTGTTAATACTTTAATATATCAGTATTAACTAAAAGGCAGCTATACTTAACGCTGCTAAACTTTAAAGCAGAACTTATTCAAACCAACGAATGTGTTCTGCTTTTTCATTCTCTCATCTTTAACTTATATAGCCCTCACCATTCAAGATCCATGTTGCTGAGTTTGTGAGCTGTTTCAGTTTGAGGCGCAGCAATTAAATAATGATTATTTCCTATTTAACTACTGCAACAACAAAATGGAATGGCTCACAAGCTTAGTTAATGGGTTTAAAATGACTTTATACTGCGTTAAATAATCAAACATAGAATGACCATGCTTAAAATCATTTTAATTCCCACTGAAACCCTGCACTTTGCATGGTAATGGACACCTATATTCTCTAGCAATTTTATTGCTGTAATATAACTGTCACATAACTGACTTATACTTTGCTTCATTATTAAATTGTATTTTCTATATTAGATAAGCTAATTGATAGTTTATTGATGTTAAGGTTAATTAAGTGGCAACTCTTATTCGTTCAAACCGTAGTCGCGGGGTTAAAAATTCACTAGCAAAATGGTTAATTACCCTCGGTGGTATAAGTGTTTTGTTTACCCTAGTACTTATATTTATGTACTTGTTATATGTAGTTAAACCTATTTTTGAATCAGCTAATATTGAGTCAACAGTTAATATTAGTTTTGGCTTAACAGCTGACGAAAAAGTATTAGGTACCGGTGTTGATGAGTTGCAAGAATTGGCTTATCAAATTACCTCATCAGGCAACATTGATTTTTACCATTTAAAGGCCAGCGACTCAAAAGGGAGTAGTCAGTTTTCTGTTGGTGATAGTGCCCTTTCAACACCTTTACTTACCAGCGATGATTTCAACCAAGAGAAAATTACGCGTGTGGTTGATTCTTTTTCAGCCAGCAAGCTACTACATACCGTGACGGGTAAAACGTTATTAATTCAGCCAAGTTTTTATGCTAAATATGCGAATGATAGCCGTGAAATAATTCCTCAAGTCAATTATCCACTAGGTCATGATGCACTCATTATTGATGAACAACAATTACCCTTCTCTCAATTAGGGTTTGCAATGGATGATGAAAGAATCGTTTTTGTTGGTTTTACTCAAGATAAACGCTTAGTGAAGACTACTTTCATCGCCGAAGATGATTTTAGCTCTTCAAGTGATGGCGATGATGTTGAGTACGAAACGATTTTTCAACAAATAGAACTGCTTAGTGCTAGCGTTGATGAGATAAAAGTCACACCAGACTTAGGGCTAGCTTTTGTTCGCAGTGCTTCAACAGTCTATGTGTATTCTTTAAATGATGATGACGAAGTCAGTCTTAAAGCGACGATAACGCCAACATTACATAACGAAGATACTTACCTCACTTCAATGGCGCTACTTTCAGGTAGTAGCTCTGTTTTACTCGGTGATAGTAGTGGACGGGTCAGTCAATGGTTTGAAGTAGCAACTGAATCAGGTCGCGAGTTTAAACAAATAAGACGTTTTAATGCAAGTGACAGTAATAATAAGCAGACATCAAACGCGATATCGGCCATTTATACAGAGCAGTATAGGAAAAGTTTTTACACTATGACTGATAGCGGCATGGTTAATGTGTTTTATACCACGAGTTCTGCACACCTGTGGCAAGGACAATTAGTGTCAAGTCAGCCAGAAGTATTTGCAATAGCACCTCGAGCCAATGGCTTAATCGTTATAAATAATGATGCCAGTAATGGAAATCAGAAGGTACTACAAGCATTTAGTGTGCATAATGAGCATCCAGAAGTTACCTGGCACGCATTATGGCAAGAAGTCTGGTATGAAGGTTACCCAGAGCCAGATTATATTTGGCAATCTACCTCTGGCTCTGATGATTTTGAAGGTAAATTTTCGTTAGTCCCCATCTCATTTGGCACCATTAAAGCAGCGTTATATGCTATGTTATTTGCAGTACCAATCGCTTTAACTGCTGCAATATATACCGCTTACTTTATGACGCCGGGACTGCGTAAAAAAGTTAAACCTACCATCGAAATGATGGAAGCATTACCAACAGTTATTTTAGGTTTTTTAGCCGGCTTATGGTTAGCGCCGTTAATGGAAGAATATTTACCCGCAATATTCCTATTATTTATCTTCCTACCTTTAGCAACTCTTATTACTGCGTATTCTTGGTACCAATTACCTAATCAACTCAAAGATAAATTGCCAGAAACATTAGCACCCATTTTGTTAATCCCTGTGATAATGCTTGCCACCTATGCTGCCTTTTCTTTATCACCTCTACTAGAAGACAGCTTTTTTAATGGTGATATGCGTCAATATTTAACCAATGATCTTGGTATTGATTTTGATCAACGTAACGCCTTAGTTGTTGGTATTGCCATGGGCTTTGCTGTTATACCTACTATCTTTTCTATGGCTGAAGATGCTGTTTTCAGTGTGCCAGGTCATTTAACCAGCGGCTCATTAGCGTTAGGTGCAACACAGTGGCAAACCCTAATCGGTGTGGTATTGCTAACCGCCAGCCCAGGTATATTTTCCGCTATTATGATGGGGCTAGGTCGCGCCGTTGGTGAAACTATGATTGTCTTAATGGCAACAGGTAATACACCAATTTTGGATTGGAGTATCTTCCAAGGAATGAGAACGCTCGCTGCAAACATTGCGGTAGAAATGCCTGAATCTGAAGTAGGCAGCTCCCATTACCGTATTCTATTCTTGGCAGCGTTTGTGCTCTTTATATTCACCTTTATTTTCAATACCGCAGCAGAGTTTGTCCGTCAACGATTACGCGAAAAGTACAGCTCAATGTAACACCGTAGGTTATAAATTTTAGAAACGAATATTATTTTATTGAATTATATAGCTGCTCACTTTTAAGCTGTATGGCTCAATTTAGAGAAGGAAGCACGGAGTTGATGACTATCAATGAGTACTTTCGACGAATAAATTGGGCTAAACAGCAACAAAGTGTGTAGTTATAAACTAATTATAGAGTTGTTATATGAATAAGTGGTTTAAATCGGGTTCACCCTGGATATGGCTATCGGCTGGTGGTGTAAGTATCAGTCTAATTTCAGTGTTAGGTTTGCTTTGGCTTATCGCCTCACGAGGTTTATCTTACTTTTGGCCTAGTGAGCTTTATCAATTTGATCTTACAGATGAGCATGGCGCAAAGAGTGTTGTTATTGGTGAAATCTACGATAGAGAGCAAATTCCAGTAAGTCAATTAGCACATTTAAATTTAGCGCTTGACCCGGAACAAGAAATATTAGAACGACTGTTAATCAAAACAGGTAACCGAGAGTTGGTGAGTTTAGATTTTCGTTGGTTATTAAGTCATAACATCAAAAAGACGCAAACACCCAAAGACTTGGTTGTTGTTGAGCGCAGCACTCATGGTAATTTTTACGGTTTCATTGAAAGCGTTGTGGTTGATGGTAACGAAGTTGATAAAAATAAGCTGTCAGAATTATTAAAGCGTGTTGAAAACTTTCAAGATCAGATTGATGAATTACAAAAATCAGATATTGGTGCAATTAACTATCAGTTAGAACGACTGCGGTTAAAAACACGTAAGTATCAGTTACAAGATAAACTGACTCCCAAGTTACAAGCACAAATTGATAGTGAAGTAGCGACATTAAATCAAGATTACGCATTACTAGAAAAAGAACTGATGGGTTATCGTGAAGAAATATCACGTGATCATATTGTTATGCGCGCTATGGATGGTCAGCTAGTCACGATTAATTTTGAATATATCCTTAAAGTTACCTTCAATAACCAACTTAGCGTAATCGAAAAAACGGCGTTGTTTTTTAGTCAAATAGGCTCATTTATTATTGATGACCCTCGTGAAGCGAACACGGAAGGAGGGGTGTTTCCTGCTATTTTTGGCACTGTACTTATGGTGTTGTTGATGACAGTCATCGTTTCACCATTTGGGGTCATTGCAGCTATCTATTTACATGAATATGCAGGTAAAAATGCATTTACTAAGCTGTTACGTATTGCTGTCATTAACTTAGCGGGTGTACCGTCAATTGTTTATGGTGTCTTTGGTTTAGGTTTCTTTGTTTATATGGTGGGGGGCTCACTTGACCAATTATTTTATTCAGAAAACTTACCCAGCCCAACCTTTGGTACACCAGGTGTTTTATGGTCAGCACTAACACTGGCAATATTAACTTTACCCGTTGTTATCGTTTCTACAGAAGAAGGCTTATCACGCATACCATCAGCAATGCGTCATGGTTCACTAGCATTAGGTGCTACCAAGGCAGAGACCTTGTGGCGAATCATTTTACCTATAGCAAGTCCTGCTATTATGACGGGTATTATTTTAGCTATAGCCCGAGCAGCGGGTGAGGTCGCGCCATTAATGTTGGTTGGTGTTGTTAAAATGGCGCCTAACTTACCTTTAGACGGTAATTTCCCCTTCTTGCATTTAGATCGAAAGTTCATGCATTTAGGCTTTCATATATATGATGTAGGTTTTCAAAGTCCGAATGTTGAGGCCGCACGTCCATTGGTTTTTGCAACAGCTTTACTCTTAGTGAGCATTATTGTCGCCTTGAATATGACTGCCGTTTCTATCCGAAATAGATTGCGTGAAAGATATAAGATGTTAGAGCACTAGTTTGCTCTGACAAAATTTAGTAATGAGTAATGTTAGGTTACTCATTACGGTAAGTAATTTTAAATTCATAATTTAAATCTGTAAATTATGATTAATGAAAAGTGATTAGAGAAACACCTATTATGATTTCTATAAGCCCAAAAGCGTTAACGCCTGGCTCAGACACATCTTTTGAACAAAAGTTAGACTTAACAAATTTAACACCAGAGCAAGTTGCCTTAGATATTAATAAATTAAATTTATTTTATGGAAAAAAACAAGCACTAAATAATATTAGTATGTCCATTCCTAAAGGGCAGGTAACAGCGTTCATTGGTCCTAGTGGCTGTGGTAAATCAACGTTATTACGCTCTATCAACCGCATGAACGATTTGGTTGATAATTGCCATATCACAGGCGAAATAAACCTTCATGGAAACAACATCTATGACAAACATGTTGATGTTGCAGAGCTAAGACGCAAAGTCGGCATGGTCTTTCAGCGTCCTAACCCATTCCCTAAAAGCATTTATGAAAATGTGGTCTATGGTTTACGTATTATGGGCGAAAATAATCGTCGCAGACTTGATGACGCCGCAGAGAAATCATTACGCAGTGCAGCACTTTGGAATGAAGTCAAAGATAGATTGCATGAAAGTGCATTAGGGTTATCAGGAGGTCAACAGCAGCGTTTAGTTATTGCTCGCGCTATTGCTATTCAGCCCGAGGTATTACTTCTTGATGAACCAACCTCTGCACTTGACCCTATTTCAACCTTGACCATTGAAGAGTTAATCAATGATCTGAAGAAACAATTTACTGTGGTAATCGTGACGCATAATATGCAACAAGCTGCCCGGGTATCAGATCAAACAGCATTTATGTATATGGGTGATTTAATTGAGTACAGCGATACTAATACTTTATTTACCACACCAATGAAAAAGAAAACAGAAGATTACATTACTGGTCGTTATGGTTAATAATCGAAGAATATAAACTAGCGATAAAATACAAGCATACACCTTTGGAAGGACATCCCATGGATAACTTACAGATTGGTCGTCATATTTCCGGCCAATTCAATGAAGATTTAGAACGCGTTATTAACAATGTCATGCATATGGGCGGTTTAGTCGAGAAACAAGTCACAGATGCACTGGCAGCTGTCGAGCAAACTGATGTAGAGTTAGCCAAACAAGTCTTAAGTAATGATTTTCAAGTGAATGCTTATGAAGTAAGCATTGATGACGAGTGTACACGTATTATTGCCAAGCGCCAGCCTGCAGCAGGTGATTTACGCCTCATTATGGCGATTGTAAAAACTATTGCTGATTTAGAGAGAATAGGCGATGAAGCTGAGAAAATAGCTAAAGTTGCCCTTGAAAGTTTCTCATCCCAGCAACAAGATTTATTGGTAAACCTTGATAATTTAGGTCGAAGAGTATTAGAGTTTCTACAAGCTAGTCTTGATGCTTTTACGCGTATGGATTGCGAAACAGCGATTAAAATTCACCAAATGGATGACAAAATAAATCGTGAATATGAAGCGCTTATGCGTCAATTAATGACCTATATGATGGAAGATCCACGTTCAATCCCACAAGTTATGACTGTTATTTGGTCTGCTCGTGCGTTAGAGCGTATAGGTGATCGTTGTCAAAATATTTGTGAATACATCATTTATTTTGTAAAAGGTAAGGTTGTTCGCCATACCACAGCAGAAGATATGAAAAATTTATAAGTTATAAAGTATTAGGGGGGTGACTATAAAGCTTACATAATTCAATTTATTAGCTGTATGTTCTACTTACCCTTAGTGAAAATTAATTAGCGCCGCAGTGCTTAGATGATAGATGCAAGTATTTAAGCTCATATTAGCATTTAACATTAGAAGTTAAATGGGTTACTATCCGCGGCGAATTGAAATGACGAACGTTATACTGACTGGAAACACAATTATGGCCAGAAATACAATCTTAGGTGTATTTGCAAAATCACCGATAAAACCGTTAGAAAAACATATTCAAATAGTTGTTAAATGTAGTAAACAACTTATCCCTTTCTTTGAAGCATGTACTGCGCAGAATTGGAGTGAAGCGGCAAAAATTCGTCGTAAACTTTCTAAATTAGAGCAAGATGCGGATACTCTTAAACGTCAATTACGTCTAGAACTTCCTGGTGGCTTATTTATGCCAGTGGATAGAGCTGACTTACTTGAATTACTTACCCAACAAGACAAAATAGCAAACAAAGCTAAGGATATCGCTGGTCGAGTATTAGGGCGTAAGCTTGAAGTACCTGCTAGTTTACAAGCTGAGTTTTCTATCTACTTAGGACGCTGTATTGAAGCGACTGAAAAGGCAGCTGAAGCGATTAATGAATTAGATGATTTATTAGAAACAGGCTTTCGTGGCCGTGAAGTTGCTTTAGTTGAAAAAATGATTAATCAACTTGATGCTATCGAAGATGATACAGATGGTTTGCAAATCATTTTACGTAAAAATTTATTAGCGATTGAAAAGGATTTGAATCCAGTTGATGTAATGTTCTTATATCAAATTATTGATTGGGTTGGCGACTTGGCCGATCTTGCTGAACGTGTAGGTGCACGTTTAGAAATTCTTTTAGCTAGAAAATAGGGCTTAACTGATGGATATTATACTTAACTCAGGCAGCACCTTTGTGATCCTTGCTGCCGTAGTTGGCTTCTTCATGGCATGGGGCATTGGTGCCAATGACGTGGCGAATGCGATGGGAACCTCTGTAGGTTCAAAAGCATTAACAATAAAACAAGCCATTATCATTGCAATGGTATTTGAATTTGCAGGTGCTTACCTTGCTGGTGGCGAAGTAACATCAACGATACGTAAAGGTATCATAGATGCCAGTTACTTTATTGATACGCCAGAGCTACTTGTTTACGGCATGATCTCTGCGCTTTTTGCTGCAGCTACTTGGTTATTAATCGCTTCAGCTCTAGGTTGGCCAGTATCTACTACGCATTCTATTGTGGGTGCTATTGTTGGTTTTGCTGCTGTTGGCGTTAGTGTTGAAGCGGTAGAGTGGGGCAAGGTAGTTGGTATCGTCGGTAGCTGGATTATCACACCGCTGATATCAGGTATTATCGCTTTTATCATCTTTAACAGCGCGCAAAAACTGATTTTTGATACAGACAAGCCATTGCAACAAGCAAAACGCTGGGTCCCTGCTTACATGTTTCTTGCCGGTTTTGTTCTATCACTGGTTACGATCAAAAAAGGTCTTAAACATATTGGCTTAGAAAATATTGATTTAGGCTTTATAAGTTTTGAAATTAAAGGTGCTGGTGGTTTTTATTTAGCTGCTATCGTCGCTGTTATTGTTGCAGCTATTGGTAAATTCTTTATCAGCCGTTTAAAGTTTGATGAGACACTTGCCAAAGAAGCACATTACGCAAACGTTGAAAAAGTTTTTGCGGTACTTATGATCGTAACAGCTTGTGCTATGGCGTTTGCTCATGGTTCAAATGATGTTGCTAATGCTATTGGTCCTTTAGCGGCTGTAGTAAGTATTGTTGAAAATGATGGTCAGATTGCTGCTAAATCAGCGATTGCTTGGTGGATATTGCCACTAGGTGGTTTTGGTATCGTTGCCGGTCTTGCATTATTTGGTCATAAAGTTATTGCAACTATCGGTCAAGGCATTACTCATTTAACGCCAAGTCGTGGTTTTGCTGCTGAATTGGCTGCTGCAAGTACAGTAGTTATTGCTTCAGGTGCAGGTTTGCCTATCTCTACAACACAAACACTTGTTGGTGCTGTGCTAGGTGTGGGTATGGCACGCGGTATTGCTGCTATTAACCTAGGTGTTGTACGTAACATTGTTGTATCTTGGGTTATTACCTTACCTGTTGGTGCTGGTTTATCTATCATCTTCTTCTGGATTATGCAGGCAACGTTTAGTTAGTCGTATACTCCTCAGACAGCAGATACAAAAAAGCCGCAACGTGTTGCGGCTTTTTTATTACCCTTAAATCGAAATGCCTGAAGCACTTCAATTTAATAGCTGATTAGTCACGTGCTGTAACTTCTAACAAATGGTAACCAAACTGAGTTTGTACAGGACCTTGTACTGTATTTAGAGGCGCTGAAAAAACCACTTTATCAAATTCAGGAACCATTTGACCAGGGCCAAAGCTACCTAAATCACCACCTTGGGCATTTGATGGGCAGTTTGAATGTTCTTTAGCAACTTCAGCAAAGTCTTTACCTGCTTCTATTTCTGCTTTTAAGGCTAAACATTGTTCTTCTGTATCCACTAAAAGGTGGCGTGCACTTGCTTGAGACATACATTATCCTATTTCTATTTTATGAAATTATATTTTAAAAAATATTTATATAATTGAGCCGATATACAGTAACTTATTTAATTCTCAATTGAAAGTCAGGAAAATGTAAGTAATATCTTAGCTATTGAATTTTATAAATTATTACACTAAATTTGACTTGTATTGTTGAGGGGGAATATAGGGTAACAAGGCTAGCTTGCTCTGATTATCGTGGTAGTAAGGTTTCTAGGTATAGATTCGCACTTTAAGGTAAATATAAGGTAGAATAACGCCAATTTTGATTCATCTATTGTACGCAAAGGTACTTAAATAGTACTAATGCAGTAAGGATAACCTATGGCCTCTCTCCAAGACCAATTGCTAAAAGCGGGTTTAACCACCAAACAAAAATCGCGTCAAGCAAATTCAGACCAACGTAAAAAAAACAAACAAAAGCGCAGTGGTGTTCAACATGGTGCTAGTTTACAAGAGCAAGTCAAAGAAGACTTAGCCAAGTCGCAGGCTGAAAAACTAGCTAAAGATAGCGCTTTAAATGAGGCACGTAATAAAGAGCTTGCCGACAAAGAGCAAGGATTACGTATTAAACAAATCCTTAGCCACCACCAGTTAACCGGGGTTAATGGCGATAGTGAATACAATTATACTTTTAATAGTAAAGTTAAGAAATTATCGCTTAATACTATGACTCATAAAGCCTTGGTCAATGGTCGTCTGGCATTGTGTGGTTTAAATGAAACGACTTACCTTGTTACCAGTGAAACAGCAGAAAAAGTAGCTGAGCTTGATAGCACTATCGTACTTGTTCGAAACGACAAGATAGAAACAGAAGAAGTGGATGAAGATGATCCCTACGCTGATTATCAAATCCCTGATGATTTAATGTGGTAAGCATAGGGCAGTTAAATAAAGTTAATCTATGTTAGAATAACGACCAAAATTGGTGTTAAGCATATCGAATAAACAAACACTATCTTAATGATTAACCAAAACAATGCGTTAGTCATTAATTATTCATTTTATTTACAAGAGTTATACTTATTATGTTGATGAAAGCTATCCGCTGGCCAATAGGGCAGTTAATTTTATTATTAAACTTCATATTTTCTCCTCGCTCTCCAAAACGTGCAGTAGAAGAACAAGCTAAAATTGATGGGAAAACCGAAACCTTAAGTCTGTACCAACTACCGTCATGCCCATTTTGTGTGAAAGTGCGTCGTACTATGAAGCGTGAAGGGCTGAAAATTGAGCTACGTAATATTAGTGGTAAAAACGATTTCTCTGAAGAGCTTATTCGTGAAGGAGGCAAACGTAAAGTCCCTTGTTTACGTATTGAAAAAGAAGATGGCCAAGTACAATGGTTATATGAATCTAATGATGTTGTTGCTCATTTACAGACCTTGGCTAAAGCAGCTTAGTTTATAGGTATTATCATCGCTTAAATTGAAGCTCATTAAGATATTTTACAAAAGTGTGCCACCGTTGGCACACTTTTTTGACTACTAACACTTTATTTCATCAACAAACCCACCGGTACACCCCTTTCTTTACTCTTTAATCTCTGATGTTTTGATATGAAAACTACTCTCCACAGCAGCTAATTCCCGTTATTACGAAGCAAGTATGTTTTATAAGTTGAACATATACAGGTCTTTGGCTTACACGACTATAGTCTTAAAGGTTTAATTGCTTCAAATTATTGTCATTTAGTCCCTTACTTGAAATTTTATTAAGCTAAAGCCTTTCTTATTAGTAGTTGTAAATTTACTAAGGTATTCGTTGTGCTGATAAAAATATCAAAGCGTTCCGATCTAAAAGAAAGTGATATAACGCCAGAAAATGTTTATATGAATAGGCGTGAACTATTAAAAGGTATGGGCTTTTTAGGTGCAGGTGCTTTACTTGCTAATTCAGCGAGTGCGAATGCTATAGATTGGTTTAATAAAGATGAAATAGCTCAGTTTAAAACTACGCCACTAAAATATAAAGCTGATGCAAACACTGATAAGTTAATTCTTACCCCTGAAAACAAGGTGATAACCCACAATAATTTCTATGAGTTTGGCGCACAAAAGCATCAGCCAGCTGAATTAGCACAAGGCTTCAATGTTAACCCTTGGCAGTTAAGCATTAGTGGCGAATGTGATAACCCAATAACGTTAGATTATGATGATTTATTTACAATGTTTCCGCTGCGTGAAGAGATTCGACGTGAGCGTTGTGTTGAGGCTTGGTCTATGGTTGTGCCTTGGATTGGTTTTTCATTAGCCGATTTATTGAAAAGAGTTGCGCCCAATTCGTCTGCAAAATATCTAGTGTTTGAAACGCTTCATGACCCAGAGAAAATGCCAGGACAATCGGATAGACGACTAGGTGGCGGTATTGATTTCCCTTATGTGGAAGGATTACGAATTGATGAAGCGATGAATCCACTTACCTTAATGAGTGTTGGTTTATATGGAAAAACACTTCCACCGCAAAATGGTGCACCTATACGGTTAGTTGTGCCATGGAAATATGGCTTTAAAAGTATTAAATCAGTAGTATCAATTAAGCTCGTAAGTGAGCAGCCACAAACTACTTGGCATAAGCTTGCACCACGTGAGTATGGATTTTATGCCAATGTAAATCCCAATCATGATCACCCAAGGTGGAGCCAAGCAACAGAAAGGCGTATTACTTCTGGCGGTTTATTTTCTCGAAACCGCATTGAGACTTTACCCTTTAATGGCTATGGCGAAGAGGTAGCCGATATGTATAAAGCTATGGATTTGAATAAGTATTACTAAGGCGATTTTTTTATGGGGAATAAACTAACTACATCGCATAAAGTACTGCTGCTAAAAGGCGTTATTCACTTAACTGCCTTTTTGCCGTTACTCAATTTATATTACCTTGCTTTTAACGATTTACTTGGTGCAGACCCAGTGCAAAGAGTGATTCACTTTACTGGGATTGGTGCCTTAAACTTGTTATTAATTACCTTGACAGTTAGCCCTATGGCTAAACGATTTAAACAAGGATATCTTCTACAAGTAAGGCGAGTACTAGGTCTGTATGCATTTAGTTATGCCTTTATGCATGTGCTTAACTTTTTAGCTTTCGATTTGCAGTTTGCTTGGTCGTTATTTTTTAGTGAAGTTTTTAAACGGCCGTATATTACTATTGGTATGGTCGCTTTTATTCTGTTGCTTGCCCTGGCTGTTACTTCGGTTAATAGTATTAAGCGTAAGATGGGTAAATCATGGCAACGTTTGCATAATGTAAGTTACCTTATTGTTATTTTAGTTTCTGTACATTTTTATTGGTCAGTTAAGTCGGAACTTATGACGCCGCTATTTTACCTATTGATAACGAGTGGTTTATTAGCATTTCGCTACAAAAAAATAAAAACTTTGATCTTATCGATGTTTGTTAACAAAACAAGGTGAAAAGTAATCTTCTTTTATATAATCTAGCGGGTGCTTTAGTGGATTAAATAAGCTGTTTTTACTCAGTTTTACGTAAGTATGATGAAAAGGAGTTCGGAGTTGTTATGGCTGAGTTAGTTTGGGACGAGGGAATGAGTGTTGGCATTGATAGCTTAGATAATGACCATAAACAACTCATTGCTATATTAGCGCAATTAATGCTTGCCAAAAATGACCAACTTGAGCAAAGTGCGATTGATAGCATTTTTGAGCAACTTGAGTATTATTGCCTGTCACACTTTTCTAAAGAAGAAGCTTTATTAGCTACCATAGATTACCAACAGCTCGCTGAACATAAAAAAAGTCACCAAACGTTTATTAAAAAAATACCACGGCTAAAGCAACAATGGTTTGCTGACATATCTAAGCAAGAGGTAGTCAAAGAGCAGATTATTTTGTTTTTACAACAATGGTTAATAAAGCATATTTTAGAAGACGATCTAGATTATGTTCCTGCGATACATAATTACCAAGAATTTAATCGCTATCAAAAACATAAAAAATCTAAACATAAATGGTTAAGATTTACTTCAATAAAATTATCTCAGCACCTTATCTTGAGTCATAGAGTATTAATCACCACATTACTGCCTGTTGCAGCAGTATTGATACTTTGCTTATTTATTCTTAAAGAGAATATTCAACGTTATCAAAATATCAGTATGATTTTAGGGCTCAACGCAGTTGTTGAGGAGGTTAATGAACTCAGCCATTCGTTACAGGCTGAGCGCGGTTTATCAACTGGTTATACTAGCTCAAATTATAAAAAATTTATTACTCAACTCAACCTACGCCGGAAAAGTACTGATGATAAATTGAAAGGTTTATTCCGCTTACTTGAGCAACCAGAAAACGCTCACGTAAAGAAAAACATCAGTGAATATATGCTTAATGTACAACCTACTGCTGCCAATTTACCTCGGCATCGAATGCATTTAGATCAGGGAATGCTAAGTTTTGAAGAGACCTATGATGTTTATACCCAATTAATTGAACAGCTTTTATCTATATCAGATAGCTTAATTCGCATCGAAATAAGCTCAAGTTATGCCAATGAAATTTCGGCGATTAATGCCCTTTTACATTATAAAGAATTTATGGGGCAAATTCGGGCTATTGGTATGAAAATGATAGAAAATAACCAAGAGAGTATCTATAGCAATTCAAACGTGAGTTTATTACTGGGTAAGCAAATAAACACGTTACATAGGTTTTCTAATTCAGCGAATAAGGCCCAGTTATTAAACTGTGGTGAGTATTGTAATGCTAATACTCAGCGTAAACAGCTGGAGCTGTCTTATTCTCAAGTTATGTCGCTTAGTGATGAAAGTGTCAGAGCTGCAAGTTGGTTTAAGATAATGTCAGCTAAAGTGGATACCTTAAATATCCTTTTAGATAAACTTATTAATGAATTTGATGAAATAATCTTTAAGAAAAGCGTGGCGCTAAAAACGGAAGGTTATTTAATGGTTTTTGCCTTATCTTTGTTTTTGTTAGCCTCGATATTTTTTGCTTTAGTACTTAATTACAGCATTATCAGTCCGGTAAGAAAGCTTACTTATGCGCTTAATGACATGTCTGCAGGTCAGCATAATATTCAATTTAAACGTATTGCTAATAACGATGAAATTGGCTCTATGCAGTTAGCTTTTGAAAAAATGCGCAGAAAATTACTGCAAGGTGATGTTTATAAAGCCACCGTAAGTCAGCAACAAAAAGAGCTCAAGTACCGAAAATCTCAGCAGGACCATTTTCAACAACTGGCATTGACTGATGCGCTAACAGGCGCTGTTAATCGCCATCACTTTAATGAGGTACTTGATCAAGAAATAGCGAATGTTCATAACCATGGCAGTCCGCTATCTATAATGGTGTTAGATATTGATCACTTTAAAGCTGTTAATGATAGTTATGGTCATGGGGTAGGGGATGAGGTATTAGTCTTATTTTATCAAACTTGCCTTGAAGCGGTTCGTAGCACAGATGTTGTTGCCCGTGTTGGAGGGGAAGAGTTTGTTATCATCATGCCAAATACTGAGCTGGTTAATGCACAAAAATTTGCTGAGCGTTTACGTAATAAAATAGCTCAACTCGAAATACACATAGCACAAAAGCAAATATCCGTGACCGTCAGTATCGGTGTTAGTCAGTGGAAAAGTGATTTGTTTTTAAATGCAGAAACGTTTGTCGCCCATGCAGATAAATCACTTTATCAAGCAAAGAATAATGGTAGAAATAGAGTTGTCGTTGCTTAACGTTAAGTATTTAAATAAAAACTGTAATTATAGCAAGTTGATTAAGTTCTTTCACACTCAGCAAGAATTAAAAGGCTTAAAGGCAAGGCTTTGATTGATGAGAATGGTTATTCAGGAGAATAGGCTCCTGCATTCTCTAATAAGCTACATCCGTGCAGCGTCCTTCTCAAAACCAATAACGTAGTGTGTAAGCCTTTACCTTTTATTAGATGCTCGCTCTTGGGAGCTCATTGATAAACTGATAACGTTACAAAATTAACTAAATATAGAATGACAATGTTTAACAAATTTTATTTGTTCTAAGTTCACCAATGTAGCTCTGAGTAGGGAAAAACTTAATAAAATTGGTATTAAACGTAGATAAATGACTGTTTATCGTCATAACCTTGTTGTTTTACCGAAATAAATTTATGGTATTGGGCAATATGTTTCGCTACAGGAATTAACATGCATAAAAAACCATTACCTCGCACTTTATTTATCAGTAAATCACCGAATAAATTGACCCATAAGAAAAGTGCCTTTACCTTGTTTGCCACCAGCTTGTTGTCACTCAGTTTAACGGCTTGTCTATCCAATGAAAAACAAGATGCTAAAGTTACCATCAATAAAAACCCTTATCCAAGTACTTACCAAGCCATGCCTTCACAAAGTACCTTACTTACTAATGCCACTATTTTAACGGGTACAGGTGATCGCTTTGATGATGCCGATATTTTACTGGTTAATGGCAAGGTTAGCCAAGTAGGTAATGATTTATCAGTAGATAATGCCAATGTTATCGATATGTCAGGTAAGTGGATCACACCGGGTATTATTGATGTTCATTCTCATTTGGGGGTATATCCGAATCCACAGGTAGAATCACACTCAGATGGTAATGAGATGACTTCACCTAATACTTCTGAAGTTTGGTCAGAGCATAGTGTTTGGCCACAAGATCCAGCTTTTGAAGCCGCGCGTGCCGGTGGTATCACTAGTTTACAAATATTGCCTGGATCAGCAAACTTGTTTGGTGGCCGCGGTGTTACTTTACGTAATGTACCGAGTGTTACCATGCAAGGCATGAAATTTACTGATGCGCCTTATGGTTTGAAGATGGCCTGTGGTGAGAACCCTAAGCGGGTTTATGGTAGTCGAAAAGTATTACCTTCAACTCGAATGGGTAATGTCGCCGGTTATCGTAGTGCTTGGCTTGCTGCTACAGAATACAAACGTGCTTGGGATAAGTATGACAGTGACTATAGCGCAGGTAAAAATCCTGATGCACCTAAGCGAGATCTAGAGCTAGATACGTTAATGGGCGTTTTAGATGGTGAAATTTTAATTCATAACCATTGTTACAAAGCTGAAGAAATGGCAGTTATGATCGACCTTGGTAAAGAGTTTAACTATCAATCAGGGACATTTCACCACGCTATTGAAGCTTATAAAATTGCCGATTTATTAGCGGCTAATGGAAACTGTGCCGCCATGTGGCCAGATTGGTGGGGCTTTAAAATGGAAGCCTTTGACATGGTTGAAGAAAATACTGCTATTGTCGATGCCGTGAAAAACTCTTGTGCTGTCGTTCATTCAGATTCATCAACGACCATTCAACGTTTAAACCAAGAAGCTGCGAAAGTTATGTATCGCGCCAATGAAAATGGTTTTGCTCTAAAAGAAGAAGATGCAATTAAGTGGATTACGGCTAATGCTGCTAAATCGTTAGGGATTAATGATGAAGTAGGTAGCTTAGAAGCAGGGAAAAATGCAGATGTTGTTGTTTGGAATACTAATCCATTTAGTGTTTACGCCCAAGCAGAACAAGTCTTTATTGATGGCGCTAAAGTTTACGACAGGTTAGATGATAAGTACCAAGCGAAAAGTGATTTCTTACTTGGTCAAAAATTAAATAACCACCTTGTCAGCCCAACTAATAAAACAGCCATTAAATAATAGGAACTCCAATGAAACATACTCAATTACTTACTTCATTGCGCTATGCCTTATTTGGTGCAATTGCAGTAACTACTAGTCAAGTACATGCTGAATCAATTGCAATTACCAATGCCACTGTATATACCGTAGCCGAACAAGGTATATTATCACAAGCCACCGTTGTTATAGACGATGGAAAAATAACCGCTGTTTATAGCAAAGGTACAGCACCTGAGTCACTTACCGCTGATACCATGATTGATGCTAAAGGACGCATATTAACGCCAGGTTTTATTGCTTCAGGCAATCTACTTGGTCTAGTTGAAGTGAATGCGGTCTCTGCCACACGTGACAGCTCTGATAAAAAAGCTGACTTAACCTTTGATGCCAGTTTAGCCTTTAACCCTAAATCGACGTTAATTCCTTATGCTCGCAAGGGCGGCATCACCAGCAATTTAGTTATGCCACATGGTGGTGATAAGGTGTTTTCCGGTCAAAGTTTTACGGTGAATTTGTCCGGTGAATTTGACAGTGTTATTGCACCGAAAAATGCGGTCATAGTATCACTTGGTAGTGATAGTAAAGGCTCAAGAGCATTAAAGCTGCAAACGTTAAGCAATAAATTAGAAGATGCGCAAAAATCTTTAGCTAAACTTGAAAAAGCGAAAAGTAAGAAAAAATCGAAAGGAAAAGAGGAAAAAGAAGCTAAAACTCCATCTCGTGCTGAGCAGGTAATGTATGCCTTATTATCAGGTGAAAAGCCATTACTTGCCTACGCTGATAGAGCGACAGATATTTTAGCCTTATTGAAGTTAAAGCAGCAGTATAAGCTAGATTTGATACTCGTTGGTGCAAGTGATGCGGTACTGGTGAGCGATGAAATAGCGAAAGCGAATGTCACGGTAATGATGAGTGCAATTGATAACCTACCAGGCAGTTTTGATTCCTTGCATAATTCACTTGATAATATTGCTAAATTAGCGGCAGCAGGTGTTAACATCATCATCAGTAATAGTGGTGAAAGCCATAATATTAATCAGTTACGCTTTGATACTGGTGTTGCTATTGCCAATGGTCTTGAGGCAACTAGTGCATTGGCAGCAATTACTGCCAATGTTGCTGATAGTTTCAATTTAAACAGTGGTCGTATTGCCGTTGGTAAAAATGCCGATTTAGTTCTGTGGAGCAATGATCCATTTGAAATAAGTACCAAGGTAGATGCTATGTGGATTAACGGTAATGCCATGTCGTTAAATTCACGACAAGATGCACTTCGTGACCGTTATACCACGAAGAGTAATATGCCGCGCGGTTACACCAAATAGTATTTACAATCTAAAGTAAACCTCGGCGTGTTTATTAAAACCTGTATGTTAAGTTAAAGCTTATATTACAGGTTTTTTATTTTTATTTATTCGATTAATGACCAGTGCTGTATTTTACTTTATTGAGAGATAAGCCACCTAAAAGGATAGATGTGATAATAAGCTTGTATTTTTAATCCCTATCATTATTATAAAACTTCAAACTTAAGTAATTAATTTTTAAGTAACTCTTTTATAAGTAACTATTATGCGTTCTGTTTTCATCACATTGCTTTTTTTGACGTTTACCTGCTTAACCTTTCCTGGCCACGCTAGAGATAAAATTGGTTTGGTTTTAAGCGGTGGTGGTGCCAAAGGTACAGCACATATTGGTGTGCTTAAAGTACTAGAACAACATAATATCCCAATTGATTATGTAGTTGGTACCAGCATTGGTGCATATGTGGCAGGTATGTACGCATTAGGCTACGAGGTTGATGAAATTGAAACTATTATGTTGGGTTTAACCTGGTCTGATGGTTATTCTGATTTCATTCCAAGAGAGTCATTATCCTATGCTAACAAGCAGCATAGAGATAGATATAACATATCAATAAGGTTAGGTTATAGCGATGGAAAATTTAAAGTTCCCCCTGGGTTATTGTTAGGTCAAAGTGCTTATCAACTATTGCAACGCTCAACCGATACTGTCAGTGCTTTCGCTAGTTTTGATGATTTAGCTATTCCTTATCGTGCTATCGCCTCAGATATTGCTACCGCGCAAGCCGTAGTTATCGATTCGGGAAGTATTAATCAAGCGATGAAGGCTTCTGCAGCAGTACCTGGTATCGTTGCAGCGGTTATAATTGAGGGTAAAACACTCGTTGACGGGGGCATCACCAATAACATGCCCATCGATGTAGTTAAAGCAATGGGAGCGGATATTGTTATTGCTGTTGATATTGGCTCTCCTCTAGCGCCACAAAATGAACTAACCAGCACTGTATCGGTACTCAACCAGTTATCAACCATTTTAACTAACAATACCAGTTTGGCGCAAAAAGCATTACTCACTGATAAAGATTTATTGCTACGTCCAGCCATTGATAATTTAAGTACCACTGATTGGTCTGTTATGCCGCAAGCATTGAAATTAGGCGAACAAGAAGCAAACTCTAAGTCTAACGCCTTGATGAAACTATCAATTAGCGACAATGACTACCAAGTATATAATAAACAAAAAAAGCTGAAATCAAGAAAATGGTTTAATGAACTACCTAAAGATATTATTAAGATCAAAATACAAAATAATTCACAAGTTGAAAATGACATCATTCGCCTTAATTTTGCTGTTAAGTTAGGTGAAAAGCTGACAAAAGAGGAATTAGACCTAGCGATTAACAGGGTTTATGCCTTGGATAAATTTGAGCAAGTTACTGTAGAATTTAATGATACAAAGCAAGGTAGAATTTTAATTTTACATACCCATGCTAAATCTTGGGGGCCTAACTATTTTGATTTTGGTTTTAATTTAAAGACAGATTTTTCAGATCAATCTATCACTTCACTCAATATGTCGTACCTAATAACCGATATTACTAATAACGACGGACACTGGCTAAATGAGATTGAATTAGGTTGGGAAACGCTTTTATCGAGTGAATTTTATCAACCTCTTAATAAAGAACAAGATATCTATAGCAGAGCAAGAGTCTCTTTTGTCCAAGATAAATGGGAAAAAAATAGTAGACGTCCTGAGCTGAGGAATGATTATTACCTTGGTAAATTAGCGCTAGGATATAATTATTCGTTTAAGGGGCTTGTTGAGTTTGGCTTGCTCGCTGAAACAGGTGAACTTTCTATTGATGCAGCTAATACCGATGACTATGATTACGATACTTACGGCAGCTTTTTAACCTTTGGTTACGATACGCTTGATAGCATCAATTTTCCGACGGATGGTAATAAATTATTAGTTGAAATGAAGTGGTTAAAAGACAAATACTCACCTAAATTAAGTGATACTGAAGAAGATAACGCAATTACTTTGACACTAGATTGGCGTGGTGCAATTGGCATTAGAGGTCATACTTTTGTTGGTATAACCTCGTTTTCGACTATAGATAATGAAACCGATTTTAGCGTTCATGTGACCGAGTTAGGTGGGTTTTTGAATCTTTCAGGTTACCAAGAGGACGCGCTTATTGGCGTACATAAAGTCTTTGCCGCCGTTGTTTACCAATATGACTTAGGCCGGGATATACCGGGTGGCTCTGGCTTACCTATTTATGTGGGCACCAGCCTAGAAGCCGGTAATGTTTGGGAAGTTAACGAAACTGTAAAATACAGTGAGTTAATCAATTCCGGTAGTATTTATTTAGGTACAGATACTAGTTTTGGTCCAGCAGTATTAGGGGTTGGCTTTGCTAGCGGTGGAGAATATTCATTCTTTTTATCGTTAGGTAAAAACTGGTAGAGCAAGTCAAAAATACTTAGGGTCTGTTGAACTTTAGAAATTGCTTTTACAGCAACTTGTTTGGTATTTAGACAAGGCAGAGTCTGTGACGTGTAGCTGGCTACTAGAACAGACGATAACATAGGATAAATTTCAAACAAGTGCTGCCCTTTAGAGGACATTTAAAACCCATTTACTTATTGTTGCTTGCTTTTTTAATAGAATGACTAAAGCTCGCGTCGCGATTAAATATGTTTTAAATTTTAACCCTGAAAGGTCAACAACCCCTTGTAACCTTTTATGCTATCAAACAGGTTTTACTTCTTATAGAATCCATAGTCAGCGATACCATACTTACCAATTTACCAGCCAAACAGATTACTTTATACCATGACAAAAATACTACTAAATAACAGCTCTTCCCAAGTTACCTCAATCTCACTAAGCCAAAGCAGTGTTACTGAGGATTTTGAAGGACTCAGCATTTCTCATCCCCATTGCCAAGCGCTGGTAAGTTTATATGGTGGTCAGGTATTAAGTTTTAAACCGGCAGGTCATAAAGATGTTTTATGGTTAAGTGAAGAGGCTTGTTATCAAAGTGGTAAAGCCATCCGCGGAGGTATCCCTATTTGTTGGCCGTGGTTTGGGGCTAATGATAAACAAACCAGTGAAGTGAAATCTTCAAATCATGGCTTTGCCAGACAACTTTGTTGGCAAGTTGATACGCTTGATGCTGATGAGCGTGGCGTAACTATTGCCTTAGTATTGTCTGGCGAAAATCAACATCCATTTTGGCCTAACGCCTATCAGTTAAGACAAACATTATTCTTTGGTGAAAGCTTTAAGCAAACGTTATCTATGACGAATCTATCGCAGCAGGATGCACAATACACTGCCGCATTGCATAGCTATTTTGGCGTAAGTAATCCTGGCATGGTAAATCTTGATACTTTAACGGGTGTTAATTACAGTGATAAATTAACCGATGTTTCAAGTATTCAACAGCAAAGCGTTAGTTGTATAGGGGAGATTGACCGCGAATATCACAGTAGTGACAAGATGGTTATTGTTGATAATGACTGGCAGCGACAAATCGAAATAGTGAGTGATAACTGTCAGCAGTGGGTTTTATGGAATCCAGGTGCTGAACTTGCTAATACCATGGCTGATATTCATGTCGATGGCGAACAAGAATATGTGTGTCTAGAAGCAGCAAATACTCAATGGCAAGCTTTACCTGCTGGAGAAACGGTTATTATCTCGCAAGAGATCCGTGTCAGCAACCTTTAGCCTGTACTGGTCAATTGGCTAGTTAATCCGTAAATAGCGGTGTAATAAACCTTGGGTAAAATTAATTTTAAGATAAAAGCCACGCGGCAATGTCATAAAAGGTTTACCATTTCGGTCAAATGCTTGAGTTCTTACTTTGTTATTGGCAGCTTTGGGTCTTAATTGCATTACTTGACCGTGTTTACCATGAATATTTTCTACCTCTCCCAGCACTATCATGTCGGTTAGCTCTTGCCAATCTTGAGCTAATAATGCCTCTTCTTCATCGTTAGGTGACCACAAAAAAGGAGTGCCGACCAATCGTTCACTGATAGGTACATCTTTAGGGGTGATCACTGGCACCCAAAGCACTCTCGCTAATTTCTTACGTACATAACAATTATGCCAATTTATGCCAACAAGACCCGTTAAAGGGGCAACACTGACAAAGGTTGTTTCAAGAGGTTTTGCTTGCTCATTAATAGGTAATGATTTTAATTCAATGCCTAGATGAGGGAAGTCAGGCTCAGGCCGAGAGCCTGCACTTGCGCCTAATACATGCTCCAGTAATAAACCTATCCAGCCTTTATTACGTGTTAAGTCCTTAGGAACAGCGATGCCTGCTTGTTCAGCTATTTCACCCAACGTTAAGCCGGCTAAGTTTTGGGCGCTTTGCATCAGCGCTTGTTCAGAAGATGGTATGTTCATAAAAGAGGCGAAATTAACCCGGAAATATTTTATTACTAAGGTTAGTGACTATTATCATGGATTTACTAAAATAATCAAAGTAATCATTTGCTCCACTGACGTTAATATGGTTGAATTGAAGCAAGTATTATATATATTGTCAGGAGTTCCTGTGATCGATGCCGAAGGCTATCGCGCCAACGTCGGCATAGTAATAATTAATGACATGGGACAAGTATTTTGGGCAAGAAGGTTTGGACAACATTCATGGCAATATCCACAGGGTGGAGTTGATGAAGGTGAGTCGGCTGAAGAAACCATGTATCGAGAACTACATGAAGAAGTTGGCTTAAAACCAGAACACGTGAAAATTGTTGCTTCAACTAAACATTGGTTAAAATATAGATTACCAAAGCGTTATATTAGGCATGACTCAAAACCCGTTTGTATTGGTCAAAAACAAAAGTGGTTTTTATTAAAATTGACGGCTGCTGAATCCTCCGTTGATTTACTTCATAGCCCGCATCCAGAGTTTGATGATTGGCGATGGGTAAGTTATTGGTATCCAGTGAGGCAGGTAGTATCTTTTAAACGAGATGTTTATCGTATGGTCATGAAAGAGTTTGCTAGTTTTGCTTTACCGCTAACGTATGAAAGACGGCCTGACCGTCGCAAACGTCGCGCTTAGTATTAATAACACTTAATTATTATTATGATGTATACCAAGTCCATATATTAATGGACTTGGTATTCGATTCGCTTTAAACACCCAAATAGCCCACTTTATTGTGGGCTATTTTTTTCTAAATTTTTACTTTATAGAAATCATATTATTGCTGAGGAATTAAATGTTAACTACCTTACGTAGAATTGTATTGCAGTTTAGCCAAGAGGCAGAGTTGCAAAATGCGCTTGAACGTATGGTATACAGTGTAAAAAAAGCGATGGAGACAGATTGTTGTTCTATTTATCTCGCTGATTATCACCAACAACATTTTTTATTAATGGCCTCTGATGGTTTAGCTAAAACATCTCAGGGACAATCTTGTATAGGTTTCTCTGAAGGTTTAGTTGGCTTAGTTGGTCAGCGAGAAGAGCCGTTAAATATTGCTGATGCCCAGCAACACCAAGACTATATCCACGCACCAGAAGTTGAAGAAGACGAATTTAATGCCTTTTTAGGCACGCCGATTATTCACCAACGTAAAGTCTTGGGTATTCTCGCTATTCAACAAAAAAATTCTCGTCACTTTACTGAAGATGATGAAGCTTTTCTCGTCACATTGTCGGCGCAACTTGCGAGTGCTTTGGCTAATGCCGAAGTGAAAAGTTTACTCAATCAACAACAAGAAAAAGATCAAAGTGTTAAGCAATTACAAGGCATTGCTGGCGCGCCAGGTATCGCCTTAAGTGAAATTATTGTATGTCAGCCGCAAGCAGCCCTAGCTGCGGTATCATTGAAGAAATCTCCAGACAGCGCCAAACAGCATTTACGGTTTGAACAAGCTGTTGAAAAAACCCGTGAAGAATTTGACGTATTAAGTAGTAAATTGAGTGAATCGATTGACGATGACAGCTTAGCTATTTTTGATGTCTACAAGCAGTTGTTAGCACAAGCCAATTTAGGCCAAGAAGTTGGCGCTAAAATATCACAGGGCTGGCGCGCCGATAGTGCATTAAAGCTAGTTATTGAACATTACATTAGTCAATTTGAAGCCATTGAAGACAGTTACTTTCGAGAGCGTGCTAGTGATATTCGTGATTTAGGCACCCGATTATTAATAAACATTCAGCAACAAGCCACTGAAGAGTTAGTATTACCCAACGAATTTATTTTGTTAGCCAAGGACGTCAGTGCATCAACGGTTGCTCAATACCAGCACCAGGGCTTGTTAGGTATTATTTCTTTGTCAGGCTCTAATAATTCTCACGCCGCAATTTTAGCCCGATCATTAGGGTTACCAGCCATTATGGGCGTCAATGCAACAGTGCTTAGTCAGTTACATCAGCAACAGGCGATAATTGATGGTTACAGTGGTGAATTATTCATTAATCCTGATGAAGGTTTGATTCAAGAATATCAATATTTATTAAGCCAAGAAAAAGCGCTTACTGATAAGGTGATGGAAGTCGCTGACTTACCTTGTATAACCAAAGATGGCAGGGCCATTGAGGTATTACTTAATGCAGGACTCTCTGCTGGATTTGAACACTCGGCGAAACTTGGTGCACTGGGTATTGGTTTATACCGCACTGAAATTCCCTTTATGAACCGTCATTGTTTCCCTTCAGAACAAGAGCAAACCAAGTTATACCGTAAAGTTTTACAAGTCTTCCCTAAGCATGGTGTGACTATGCGCACTCTCGATGTTGGCGGTGATAAGTCTTTACCGTATTTCCCTATTAGTGAAGAAAACCCGTTTCTTGGTTGGCGAGGTATTCGAATTACCTTAGATCACCCTGAAATATTTCTGGTGCAAATACGGGCTATGTTACGTGCAAATCAAGGCTTAAATAATTTAGAGATTATGTTACCTATGATCTCAGGTGTTGAAGAAGTTGATGAAGCTATTCGCTTAATTAATCAGGCCTTCTTTGAGTTGAAAGCTGAATTGATCAAAGATATAACGACCGAGCTTATGTCAGTAAGCAATGATGACGGCCATTTAAACCTCCAGCAAGCACAAATTAAGGCCTTGGAAGTTTCAGCTAAATTAGTACGTCCTAAAGTGGGTATAATGTTAGAAGTACCTTCTGTTATTTTTCAAATGGAGGCTTTGGCTAAACGTGTCGACTTCTTTTCTGTTGGTAGTAACGATTTAACTCAATATTTACTCGCTGTTGATCGAAATAATAGTCAAGTGGCTAATTTGTATGATGCTTTTCATCCAGCAGTGTTAAATGCATTAAATAGCATTGCAAAACAATCAGCAGAGTATTTAACCCCTATTAGCTTATGTGGTGAACTTGCCTCACAACCTGCGGGAGCCATTTTATTATTGGCTATGGGCTTTGACAAAATTAGTATGAACGGTCATAACGTTCCACGGATTAAATGGGTTATTCGCCATATTGATTTTGAACAAGCACAAATTATTTTAGATAAAACATTAACATTAACAACCGCCAAGCAAGTTCATAATTACCTAAATGAACAACTTGAGACGCTAGGCCTAGGTGGTTTTATTCGTGCGGGCTGTTAATAATACCTATTTGATTAAATTTCTCACTACTCAGAGCTATGTTCGATGTTCAATAACAAGGCAAATTTATTCCATTTTAGTCACTCTAAATCTAATGAATTTAACAAGGTTATTGGACTTTGAATAAGCTCCCAAGGGCGAGTACCTAATAAAAGGTAAAGGCTTACACACTACGTTATTGGTTTTGAGAAGGACGCTGCACGGATTAGAGAATGCAGGAGCCTATTCTCCTGAATAACCATTATCATCAATCAATGCCTTATTTTTAAGCCTTTTAATTCTCGCTGAGTGAGAAAGAACTTAATCAACTTGATATAATAAGTTCCTCATCTTTATATTACATCTTTAGGAGCGGATCTTCCGCTAAGAATAATGATTTTAACCGTTTTAATCTCTTGTCTTGTATTGGGAAGTATTGTCGGGTTTTTAGCCGGCTTACTCGGCATTGGTGGCGGACTCATCATAGTGCCGGCACTCGTTTATTTACTTCCAATGGTTGGTGTTAGTAGCGATGTTGTTATGCCTATAGCACTAGGCACTTCCTTAGGGGCAATTGTTATCACATCAACCATTGCTGCCTTAGCGCATCATAGGAAAAAAAATATCCCCTGGCCGTTAGCAAGACAATTAATGATTTTAGTTGCCATTGGCGCCTTGATTGGGGCGTTTATTGCTGACTCACTTTCCAGTGAAGCATTAACGAGGTTTTTCTCTATTGTCGTTATTTTACTCGCGGTTTATATGTTACTTTCGATAAATTCATCTAAACAAAGGTCATTGCCTGCGAGTTATGTATTGCAATTGCTTAGTTTTGTCACGGGTATTGTCTCAAGTTTAATGGGCATTGCTGGAGGTGCTATTTTAGTTCCCTCATTGAGCTTTTTTGGTGTGCAGGTACGAAAAGCAATAGGCCTTGCCACAGCTTGTGGTGTAATGGTTGCGCTATTTGGCTCTCTTGGTTACATTATTACCGGTTTTAATTTACCGAACCTTCCTGAGTGGAGTTTAGGTTATCTATATTTTCCGGCCTTGTTGGGCATAGTGGTGAGTTCGTCAATCTTTGCACCAATAGGTGTTAAGTATGCGAGTAAGTTACCAGTAAAAACCTTGAAGAAATTTTTTGCTGTCTTCCTTATTTTTGTGGCGATAAAAATGATGCTTGCCTAACAACTTTAGCCGATATGTTTTCGGCAATTACTTTTTAGTGAAACACTTTAATAAAGAGCCTTTTAGCCAGAAAAAGGTATAATCTCGGCCAATAAGCTAATACTTTTAACTTTCTACTTTTTAATCTTCTAATTTAAGAAAATGGATAAGCAATGACAGATAAGTTTTTACAATTTCCGGTAATAGATCCAATTATTTTTAGTGTTGGTCCTGTGTCACTTCGTTGGTATGGCACCATGTATTTAATTGGCTTCCTTGCCGCTATGTTTATGGCAAACAAAGCGGCTGATAGAAGTAATGGCTCATGGACGCGTGATCAAGTTAGTGACTTGTTATTTTATGGTTTTTTAGGGGTGATTTTAGGTGGCCGTGTAGGCTACGTGCTATTTTACCAGTTTGAATATTTCTTATCAGATCCCTTATATTTGTTTGAAATATGGCAAGGCGGTATGTCATTCCACGGTGGTTTATTAGGTGTAATTCTTGCAATCTTTATCTTCGCCCGTAAAACCAATAAATCCTTTTTAGTTGTAGGTGATTTTGTTGCGCCATTAGTGCCTATTGGCTTAGGAATGGGCCGTTTAGGTAACTTTATTAATGCTGAGCTTTGGGGGCGTCAAACCGATGTTTCTTGGGCAATGGTATTCCCAACCGATCCATTGCAAGTGCCACGTCATCCGTCACAGTTGTATGAATTTGCTTTAGAAGGCGTGGTACTATTCGCTATTTTGTACATTATTAGTCGTAAAACACGTACTCTTGGATTAGCCTCAGGCGCTTTCTTAATTGGTTACGGTATTTTTAGAAGTATTGTCGAATTTTTCCGTGAGCCTGATGCACACCTTGGCTTATATTTTTCCTTTATTTCAAAAGGACAAATATTGAGTATTCCAATGGTTTTAATTGGTATACTTATTATATATTTAGGCTACTTATCACAACAAAAATCTGCCATTAGTCAAGGTAAGCATGCTCAACGTAGTACAGCTCAAGGTAAACAAACTAATAAAAAATCAGTAAAAGGAAATAATTAATGCGCGCATATTTAGATTTATGTCAACGAATTATCGATGAAGGTACCTGGGTTGAAAACGAACGTACAGGTAAACGTTGTTTAACCGTGATTAATGCTGATTTGCAATACAATGTTGGCGAGAACGAATTCCCATTAATAACCACACGTAAAAGCTTTTTTAAATCAGCTATTGCTGAGTTTATTGGTTATATCCGTGGTTATGATAATGCGAATGATTTTAGACAATTAGGCACCAAAACATGGGATGCAAACGCTAACTTAAATGATGCCTGGCTTAACAATGCTCACCGTAAAGGTGAAGATGATATGGGCCGTGTTTATGGGGTGCAAGCTCGAGGTTGGGCTAAGCCAGATGGTGGCAGTATTGACCAATTGAAAAAGATTGTTGATAACCTAAAAAATGGTATTGACGATCGCGCTGAGATTATGACTTTTTATAATCCCGGTGAATTTGATATGGGTTGTTTAAGACCTTGTATGCATACCCACAATTTTTCATTACTGGGCGATACCCTACATTTAACCAGTTTTCAACGATCATGTGACGTGCCGCTAGGGCTTAACTTTAACCAAGTACAAGTATTCTTCTTCTTGGCTATTATGGCGCAAATTACCGGCAAAAAAGCAGGTACGGCATATCACAAAATAGTGAATGCACATATTTATGAAGACCAATTAGATCTGATGAAAAATGTGCAATTAAAACGTGAGCCATTGGCATTACCTAAACTCATCATCAACCCTAAAATCAAATCATTAGAAGATCTTGAAACGTGGGTAACAATGGATGACTTTAAAGTAGAAGGCTATGAGTGCCATGACGCCATTAAATACCCCTTTGCCGTGTAATAGCAATTTGATTAAATTTCTTCCCAACTCAGAGCTACATTGATGAGCTTAGAAAAAACAACATTTATTAGACATAGTCATTCTATATTTAGTTAATTTTGTGACGTTATCAGTTTAGCAATGAGCTCCCAAGGGCGAGTATCTAATAAAAGGTAAAGGCTTATATGCGGCGTTATTGATTTTGACAAGGGAATAACCATTCTCAACAATCAATGCCTTGCCTTTAAGCCTTTTAATTATCGCTGAGTGGGAAAGAACTTAATCAACTTGGTATAACAATTAAAGCTGGCTTTTAGTCACTTGTACCAGACGAATTAATATTAAATAGGCCACTTTAATAGAGTGGCCTTTTTTCATTTCTAGTGTTTATTTGCATAATTAGACTGAATGTAAAAAGTGGTTAACGCATAAATATTTTCAACATTAATCTTTGAATAAAACTGTTGTAAGGCGGGTGAACTAACTTACCGACATTTATTTTACCCTGGGCTAAGACCGTTTTAGCTTTTGAAAAAGTTAAAAAGCCTTCTTTACCATGATAATGGCCCATGCCTGAATCGCCAATACCACCAAAAGGCGCATCGTC
>Ga0209395_1001417_pt1 | contig 33570 bp, 23 predicted proteins | sample GOMGulsemesocosm_3_FD_184635 | JGI IMG/M metagenome (GOLD analysis project Ga0209395, IMG submission 184635) | Methane-oxidizing microbial communities from mesocosms in the Gulf of Mexico - GOM9D Gulf of Mexico (SPAdes) (version 2) | ecosystem: Environmental > Aquatic > Marine > Cold seeps...
AAAGCATCGGATAAATTACGAATTGGAGAATCTTTCAATCTTTCTTATTCTGATCGCGTGAGCTCTGGAGGGAATCAAAATTCTGATGGAGATATTTCTATCTTATACAGGTCCAATCCTATTTTATCAGTATACGATATTGCAGGAAACTATGCAGGAACGCAATCTCCAGGATTAGGTAACAGTTCCAATCCTATTGCCTCTGCTACAAGAAACAAAGACAATATAAGTAGAACGTTACGTGCATTTGGAAATGCTTATTTAGAATATGACATCCTAGAAAGTATTACCTTCAAAACCAATATCAGTTTGGACTACCGAAGCAATCATGGCTCGTATTTTAGTTTTTTAAGTCCTGAAATTGCAGAACCTGCATCTGACAATGGATTTCAAGAAGGGACTTCATACAATATTTCGTCTACTTGGTTTAATACCTTAAACTATTCAAAATCATTTGGTTCTCATAAAGTAGATGGATTATTTGGAACAGAATATTTTAAAAATCAAACCAAATGGTTTGGAGCAAGAAGAGGTACCTATTTTACTAACAATCTCGATTACAGATACTTAGACGCTGGTTCTGGAACAAGTACCAATTACGGTGCTGGTGCAAAAAGAGGCTATTTCTCTGCTTTTGGTAAGGTAGACTACAATTACGACAACCGCTATCTAGCCTCCTTTTCTATGCGTAGAGATGCAACTTCACGTTTTGCAGAAAACAACCGTGTAGGTTATTTCCCTTCTTACAGTGTAGCTTGGAGACTTTCGAATGAGTCCTTTCTAAAAGACAGTAAAATCATCAATGACCTGAAAATAAAAGCAGGTTATGGTGAATTAGGAAATGAGAGTATCCCAGATGGTCGTGTATATAATTTATATGGAAATAATTTTGATACTTCTAATTACTCAGTATCTGGTAATAATAGTTCTGTGGCCTCTGGATATAATTTATTATCTATCGGAAATCCAGCACTAAAATGGGAAACTACGACCACTAAGAACATTGGAATTGAAGGAGTTTTATTTGACAACAGCGTAAATTTCAGTATTGAATATTACAACTCAAAAACCATTGATATGCTATTGAGAAGTGCTGGAGATATCACCATTAATGGTCATGTTACAGCTCCTTATGCCAATTTAGGAAGCATGGAGAATAAAGGAATTGATTTTTCTGCTGGCTACACCAAGGAAGTTCGTAAAGACTTTACCTACGGCGCAAATTTTAATATCTCATCTTACAAAAACAAGGTCCTATCATTAACAGATAATCCAGATTATTTCTTAAACGGAAATGCGGCCAGAGAAACATATCCTTCAAGAACTCAAGCAGGATATGCCTTAGCTTCTTTCCATGGTTACACCATCGATGGTATCATTCAAAATGAAACAGAACGTGATGCAACAGCAGATTATTTAGGAAAAGCCATCGGTACATTTAAATATAGAGACTTGAATAATGATGGGAAAATCACAGATGATGACAGATCATTTATTGGGAATCCACATCCAGATTTCACCTATGGATTGAATTTAAATAGTACTTATAAAAACTTTAGTTTGGCCATCATGTTCCAAGGAACACAAGGAAACGATGTGTATAACTTTACTAAATTCTTTACCGATTTTAATAGTTTCCCTGGGGCAAAAAGTGAACGTTATTTGAATTCTTGGTCACCTGAGAACACCACGAGTAACTTACCAAAACTCACCAATAATCCAGCACAGTATTACTCAAGTGCAAGCACCTATTACATCGAAGATGGTTCCTACTTACGATTGAAAAACATCCAGTTGGGATATAACTTACCAGCTGTGATTACTAATAAATTAAAAGTGGCCAAATTACGCGTCTATCTACAAGGAAAAAACTTGGTGACTTGGACGAAATATTCTGGATTGGACCCAGAAATTAATTTGCAAAGCTACGGTGGCGATGATGTAAACTTAGATATAGGAATAGACCGTGGTGCCTACCCTATCTCGAAATCAGTATTAATTGGATTGAATGTAACCTTATAAAATAATACGTATGAAAAAATTATTAATAATGGCCATTGCCAGCATTACATTAATGGTGTCTTGCGAAAAAGAACTTGAAATAAACCCTCAAGGAAGCCTTACAGAAGGTGTAATAACTATAGATGAAAACTGGGTAGATCAACAATTAGTAAGCGCTTATGCGATGCTAGACGGTAATCCTGGATATTTTTGGGCTCCTGCCTCTAACTGGTCTTTGGGTGATGTTGCCTCCGATGATTTCCACAAAGGATCTAGTATTGACGATCAACCACCTCTAAACGATATTGAACGTTATGCTCCTGAAACCACCAATATTTATATCATTAGAAAATGGCAAGCGATTTACGAAGGAGTGCACCGATGTAATCAAACATTGCGCGCTATAGCCCTCGCTACAGAAAAAGGTATTGACATAGATAAACTAACACCTTTGGCAGCAGAAGCACGATTCTTAAGAGCGCACTACCATATGGATGCCAAGAAAATTTGGAACAACATTCCATTTATTTCAGAAACCACTACCGAAGCAGTTTCAAACGAAATTGATGCTTGGCCAAGTATTATAAGTGATTTGGAATATGCTATTGAGCAACTACCGAGCGATCAAGATGACAAAGGTCGTCCTTCTTCATGGGTAGCAAAGGCGTATTTAGCCAAAGCTTATATGTTCCAAAACGCCCCTACAAAAGCGGCCCCAATTTTAGATGATATCATCCAACAAGGACCTTTCAGTTTGGTGAGTAATTACCATGATAATTTTAACGGTGAAAAAAACAACAATTTAGAATCCATTTTTGCTGTTCAAAACAGTGTGAATGACGGAGGTCGTGGATACATCAACGGGAATAGAGGGAACAGATTGAATCATCCGTATGGATCAGACGCTCCCGGAGGTGGATGTTGCGGATTCTTCCAACCAAGTCAAAACTTAGTAAACGCTTTTAAAACCGATGCTAATGGATTGCCTTTACTAGATACTTTTAACAATATAGATGTAAAAAGTGATCAAGGAATTCCTTCAAGTGACCCATTTACACCATACACTGGAAACTTAGATCCAAGATTGGATTGGACCGTAGGAAGAAGAGGTATTGAATATTTAGAATGGGGACCAATGCCAGGAATGCGTTGGACTAGAGATCAAGCAAATGGAGGTCCTTATGTAGGAAAGAAACACGAAGTATTGAAATCACAAGAAGGTACGATTTCTGCTGCTGGATTACCACAATACAATGCCATCAACACACCTTTAATTAGATATGCAGACGTACTTTTATGGAGAGCCGAAATACACGCTCAAAATAACGAACTGTCTTTAGCAAAAGATTTGGTAAACTTAATCAGAGCTAGAGCCGCTAATGAGAGTGGATTTGTAAAAACCGCCAATGGAACCAATGCGGCTAATTATATCATAAAGGAGTATGTAAGTTTCCCTTCTCAAGAGTACGCCATCAAAGCAGTACGCTTTGAACGTAGGCTAGAATTAGCTTCTGAAGGACATCGCTTTTTTGACTTAGTACGTTGGGGAATTGGAAGTACTGTCCTAAACGACTATATTACAGAAGAATCCACCAAAAGAGTCTATTTAAATGGTGCAAATTTTTCTACAGGTCGCAGCGAGTATTACCCAATCCCTTTAGAGGCCATCAATACTTCTAGAGGTGTCTTAAAACAAAATAGCGGCTACTAATAAATTGAGTTAGTTAATACCCCGTTAACCAAAGTAGCACCCTTTTTGGGTGCTACTTTATTAAAAATTAAAACATCATTCACAGAAATAACTACTATGCCATTGTCTAAAAAAAAACTTTCTAGTTACTTATTTACCTCCTTTTTAGTGACTACACTTATTTCTTGTACTCCCAAAGAACCACAAACTACTATGAAACCAACGAGTACCAACAGTCCCAACTTAATCCAATATGTAAACCCACTTGTTGGAACCAAAAATATGGGACATACATTTCCCGGTCCTACAACACCTTTTGGAATGGTTCAATTAAGCCCTGAAACCAATCAACAAACCATGTTTATAGATGGCACCTACAATGCCGACACTTATAAATACTGTGCAGGCTATCAATATGAAGACACTACCATCTTTGGATTTAGTCATACACATCTAAGCGGAACAGGACATTCCGATTTAGGAGATTTTTTAATCATGCCTACCACAGGAACACTGCAATTAAATCCCGGAACTGCCAACAGTCCAAAAAGTGGCTACCACTCACAATTTTCACATGACACAGAAATTGCCGCTCCTGGTTATTACAAAGTAGAACTGGAGGATTATAATATCAAAGCAGAACTAACCGCCAGTGATCGTGTTGGCTTCCATCAATATACATTTCCAAAATCCAAGGAATCTCATATCATTTTGGACCTAATTTCAAATATCTACAACCACGACACTAAAAATGTTTGGACTTTTGTAAGGGTAGAAAACGATCGTCTTATTACCGGATACAGACAAACCAATGGATGGGCTAGAACTAGAAAAGTATATTTTGCTATGGAATTTTCTAAGCCTTTTAAAAGCTTTGGACATAAAAAATACGATGAAACGGATTATAAAGGTTTTTACCGACGTTTTAACGAAGAAGAAAACTTCCCAGAAATGGCAGGTAAAGACATTCGTGCCTTTTTTAATTTTGACACTTCGGAAAACGAACAAATCAATATAAAATTTGCGCTATCATCCGTAAGTACAAATGGGGCACTTAACAACTTAGTAACAGAGATTCCACATTGGGATTTTGAACAGACCAAAAAGGAAACCCAGGAAAAATGGAATAAAGAATTATCTAAAATCACTGTAGAAACAGAAACCATAGTCCAAAAAGAAACCTTTTATTCTGCCTTATATCACACTATGTTAGGGCCCATTATTTATGAAGATGTAGACGGACAATACATGGGTTTAGATCAAAACATTCACCAGAGCGACGGCTTTACAAACCATACAGTTTTCTCCCTGTGGGATACCTATCGCGCTTTACACCCTTTGTTTAATATCATCCAACCGGCACGAAACAACGACATGATCAAATCCATGCTCGCTCATCACGACCAAAGCGTACATAAAATGCTACCAATCTGGAGTCATTATGCCAATGAAAACTGGTGTATGATTGGCTATCATTCTGTTTCTGTAATCGCAGACGCCATGGCTAAAGGAACCACAGATATAGATCCTACACGCGCTTTTAAGGCCGCTAAAAATACCGCAAGTGTTGGATATTTTGATGGATTGGATAGTTATATGAAAAAAGGCTATGTGCCTGAAGACGAAAGTTCCTCATCCGTATCAAAAACATTGGAATTTGCTTATGACGATTGGTGTATTGCACAAATAGCAAAAAAAGCAAACAATGCTATAGGCGTAAAAGAATTTGAAAAACGAGCAGAAAACTATATTCATGTCTTTGATCCAGTAATTAACTATATGCGTCCTAAATTGGCCGACGGTACTTGGAGAGAAGCTTTTGATCCTTTGGACACACATGGACAAGGATTTATAGAAGGAAACGCATGGAATTATGGTTTGTACGTTCCTCAAGACCTTCCGAAAATGATTTCCTTAATGGGAGGAAAAGAGGCATTCCCTCTTTATTTAGATAACATTTTTAGCACTGAAATTGAAGATAAATACATTGAGCAACACGAAGATATAACTCGGGATGGAATTATAGGTAATTATGTACATGGAAATGAACCTGGACACCATATCCCCTATTTATATAATTGGACCAATCACCCTTGGAAAACACAACAAAGAGTTCGTATGATAATGGATACCATGTACAGTAATTTAGAAGATGGTTTATGTGGGAATGATGATGCTGGGCAAATGTCTGCTTGGTATGTGTTTTCTGCCTTAGGATTCTATCCCGTATTACCTGGCTCAGAAGCATACGCCATTGGAAGTCCCATGGTTCTAAACGCTACCATAAATTTAGAAAACGGAAAAACCATCACCATAAACACAAAAAACCAAAGCACAGACAATGTTTACATCCAAAAAGTAACCATTAACGGTATTGAAATTCAACAAGCCAGCTTTAACCATAGTGATATTTCAAAAGGAGGGACAATTACCTACTATTTAGGAAGTGAACCGAATAAAACTTGGGCTAATAACAGCAACTCAAACAATTAATACAACGATGAATACAAAAAAATATAGTGTTTGTTGCGATATAGGAGGAAGTCACATTAGTTGTACCGCAATAGCTATTAAAACAGGTATTATTGAAGATGCCTCGCTGGTTCACATAAAAGTGGATCATTCCTCCTCTAGCGAGGCGCTTTTAAAAACTTGGACCCGAGCGATACTTACTTGCAAAAAACATATTCCAGAAAAATCCGAGTTTGTTGGTGTTTCAATGGCCATCCCTGGTCCTTTTGATTATGAAAAAGGTATTGGATTGTACGATAATTCCAATCAGAAATTCGTCCATTTAAACAAAGTGAACATCAAAGAGGAGTTAGCCAAGAGCCTTGGTTTGGCGCCAACAAAAATAAAATTTATTAATGATGCTACTGCCTTTGCCTTAGGTTCCTTTTGGTATGGAAGTGGGAAAGAGTATTCAAAAATAGTAGCCATTACTTTGGGGACAGGTTTTGGATCCTCTTTTATAAACAATGGAAACTCCATAGAAAAAGGAATTACGGTCCCAAAAGAGGGTTGCCTATGGCATGTTCCATATAAAGATGGCATTGCTGATGATTATTTTTCTACCAGATGGTTTGTCACTAATTTCAATCTTATGTCACCTGAAAAAGTAAACGGAGTTAGAGAAATTGCCGCCTTAGCAAATGATGGAAATACGGAAGCTATTACCTTATTTAATCTATTTGGAAGCAACCTAGCGAATTGCCTCGCACCACATTTGAAATCATTCAATGCCGAAGCTGTAATTATGGGTGGCAATATTGCGGAAGCTTTCCAACTTTTTAAACCTAGCTTATATAAAAGCCTCGAAGCAGAAGGATTAAACATTGCGTTTAAAGTATCCGTATTAAAAGAAAATGCTGCTATGTTAGGAGCCGTTACCAAATTAAACAATACTAAAAATGAAAAATAAAAGCATCAATACATTTCCTATATATCTCGCCTTTCTATGTATGGGCTTTGGGGACGTAGTAGGTCCCATGGTAAGTTTAGCAAAAGAATCTTTTGACCTTACAAATTTCTCCGCCACATTACTCCCTTTTAGCGGATTTTTAATGTTTGGATTGTTATCCATTCCTATGGGGGTCTATCAAGATAAAAAAGGAAAAAAGAAAGTGTTATTAATTGGATTAGTCATTGCATTTATTGGATTACTATTACCCATCCTATCAGGTATGTATGGTCCAATTATTCAATTTTCTGGTCACGAGTTACAGTCCAAATTTTACATCATTTTAGCATCTATTTTACTATTAGGAGCAGGTGCTACCGTCTTACAAGTTTCTGGAAATCCCATAATGAGAGATGTTTCAGCCCCAGGCAGGTATTCTAGTAACTTATCCTTAGGGCAATCCATCAAAGCTATTGGGTCTTCTTTAGGATTTTTATTACCACCATTTGCATTAATGGCTGGTATGGATTGGACCTTATTATTTCCCATTTATGCGGTATTAATTCTTATAACAATTGGATTCACAAAACCCTTAAACATTGTAGAAATTAAGCATAAAAATGAAACAGCGGCATCCTTCAGAAGTTGCATTCTACTTTTAAAAAACAAGTATGTATTTATGATGGTACTGACCATTTTTGTATATGTGGGTGCCGAAGTATCAATGAGTTCAGGAATCCCCATTTTACTGAAAGAAGCTTTTGGAATTGAAGGTTTTAGCTTGTGGTTAAGTTGGGGCTTATTCTTTTTACCTATTTTAATAGGACGCTTTTCAGGTGCTGCCATATTAACAAAAATAAAGCCTATCAAATTTCTTATAACCACCGTCATCATTTCAATTATTGGGATATTACTTTTACTCGTAGGAAATCCATTTATTGCCTATATAGGAATTGTCCTAGTTGGTTTAGGTTTTGCTAATATTTTCCCTTTAGTATTTTCTATCACTGTAGATCATTTACCAGAAAGGGCGAATGAACTCAGTGGATTGATGGTGACTGCAATTGTAGGAGGGGCTTTTATCCCTCCAATAATGGGACTTGTAGCCGATTCAACTTCAGTGTTACTTGGATTTTTAGTACCACTTGCATGCTTGGTCTATATCCTATTCTCTACCCTCATAAACGCTAAAAAATTAAAAAATCAGGTATGAAACAGCTCTTCGTAATCCTCGTATTGTCTCTTTTGATAGGATGCCAACAAAATAAAGAAAAAAAACCTATTGATTATGTGGATGTTTTTATTGGAACAAAAAGTCCTGGGCACACGTACCCTGGAGCGACACTTCCATTTGGAATGGTACAATTAAGTCCAGATACCCAAAACTCCTATGTAGACTGGGCTGCCTGTGCAGGTTATGAATACAGTGACAGTTCAATTCTTGGATTCTCTCATACCCATTTATCAGGCACCGGAATTCCAGAATTGTCAGACATACTTTTTATGCCTTTTACAGGTGATACCCAATTTACTCCTGGGAGCGAAGACGATCCAGACAGTGGATATCGCTCTCGGTTTTCACATGCCACAGAAAAGGCTTCCCCTGGTTATTACAGTGTTGTATTGGAAGATGACACTATCAAAGCAGAACTAAGTGCCACAAAAAGGACTGGGATCCATAGATATACATTTCCACAAAGTAGCAACACGAGTATTTTAATTGATATCGCCCATCGCGATCCTGTTATGGAATCCTCGTTTGAAATTATTTCTGAAACGGAAATAGCTGGTTATAGACGCTCAAAAGCTTGGGCTGGTGATCAGCGACAGTACTTTGTTGCAAAATTTTCTAAACCCATTATTTCATATGAAGTTGAAGAGAATGGAATATTAAAACAAGCCTCTTCCTATACTGGAAATAAAATAATCGCCATTTTAAATTTTGATGCTTCTGGAGCAACAGTGATCGCTGAGGTTGGCTTATCTGCTGTGAGTATTGAAAATGCCAGAAAAAATTTAGCTGCTGAAACAAGCAACTTCAATTTCGATAAAGTTGTAGAAGATGCCAAATCCACTTGGAGTAAAGCCTTAGAAAAAATAGAGGTAGAAGATGATAATGAGGATAAAAAAACAATCTTTTATACCGCCTTATATCATAGCTTATTAACGCCCAATTTATATTCGGATATAGATGGAAAATACCGAGGTATGGACGGTAACATTCACCAATCAACAGATTTTAATAATTACCATGTGTTCTCATTATGGGACACCTTTAGAGCATTACATCCTTTATTAACCATCGTAGAACCAGAAATCACAAGAGATCTCGTCGTTTCATTACAACATAAACATGAACAATCTGGTGAGTTACCTATGTGGGAATTGGCTTCTAATGATACACGCTGTATGATTGGATATCACGCCGTATCCATCATGGCTGACGCTTATATAAAAGGAATTACTGACATAGATGCGGAAAAAGTCCTAGAAGCCATGGTGCAGTCCGCCAAAATTAATAGAAGAGGTATCAATTATTATGCAACTTTAGGGTTTGTTCCTACCAACAAGAGTAGCCAATCTGTATCAAAAACATTGGAATATGCTTATGACGATTGGTGCATCGCACAAATGGCTCAAAAAATTGGAAATGATGCTGTTTATGAAGAATTTTCTAAAAGAGCCCGCTTCTTTGAAAACTTATATGACAAAGAAACAACATTTATGAGGCCTCGGTTTTCCAACAGAACATGGATGAAAGATTTTGATCCTACCAAAGTTGGCGCCACTTACAATTTTAATTTTACGGAAGGAAATTCTTATCAGTACAGCTTATTTGTACCTCATGATATACAAACTGTCATAAATTCTGTAGGAGGAGATCTTGCCTTTGATAGCTGGTTGGATCATTTATTCAATCAAGAAGAAATTGAAGAAGAAGGAGATTCCGATGTTTCAGGTCTCATAGGCCAATATGCACACGGAAATGAGCCAAGTCATCATATGGCTTATTTATATAATTTCTCTGGGAAGCCATGGAAAACACAAACACGCATTCATCAAATATTAAATGAAATGTACAGCTCAAAACCAGATGGTCTCATTGGTAATGAAGATTGCGGTCAAATGTCCGCTTGGTATGTGTTAAGCGCCATGGGATTCTATTCAGTAACTCCAGGAAGCACAGAATATGTTATAGGAAGCCCAAGCTTTAAAAAAGTAACCCTACATTTAGACAATGGTAATGACTTTATAATTGAAGGAAAAAAAGCGTCCTCGGAAAACATTTACATTCAAAATACTCACTTAAATGGGGAAGCTTATGAAAAGACATTCATCACACATCAAGATATAGTACAAGGGGGAACATTATCATTTCAAATGGATAGTACTCCCAATAAAAATTGGGCTATTTCTAAGGAGGCAAGACCGAGTTCAGACACTTATAAAGTTGTCAGTATCCCCTATTTACAATCGGATTTCACTACATTTATTTCCTCAAAAACAATCGATTTAAGAACGGATACCAAGGATGCAACACTTTACTATACCACAGATGGATCTTCTCCCACAATAGAGAGTACAAAATATGACAAACCGTTTCTCATTTATAAAAGTACCACGTTAAAGGTAAAAGCTTTTAAAGAAGGCTTATTGTCTAGCTATACTACAAGTATATCATTAAAAAAATCCGTTGCAGTACAGGGAATTGAGGAATCAACTCTTACTCAAGGGTTAAACTATCGATATTTTGAAGGTGTATTTAGATCTGTTCACGATTGGAGTCTAGACACACCGAGTGCAATAGGAACAACAGACGTAGTAAATCTATCAAAAAAAGGAAGAGAGGAATGGTTTGCTATGGATTTTGCAGGCTATATAGATATCCCTTCAGATGGAACCTATAATTTCGAAATAGCCGCAAATGATGGGGCTCAATTAAAAATTAATGGGGTAGAACTTTTTGAAAGTGATGGGAGAAAATCCGCAAGTTTCACACAAAAAAATGATATTATATTAGCCAAAGGGCTCCATAGATTTGAAATAAAATATTTTCAATGCTCCGATAATATCGGATTAAAAGTCTATTGGAAAGGGAATGGTTTTGAAAGACAAGAAATACCAAAAAATTCTTTTTTCAGAATAAAATAATCCCATTCACAAAAAACAACAGCAATAATATGAAAAATAACTATCTTATTTTTAGTGTTCTCATCATCCTTTTTTATGGATGTAACAGCAATACTAAAAATACAAACCCTTTCAAACAAGGGTACAAAAATATTATAAATTCAAAAACTTCTTTTAAAAGCACACAGATAGCACTTAGTACTTCGGAGGGTTTACACAACGCTTTTGATACAGATAAAAACACCAAATTCTTAGTTCCAGCTTCTAAGAACACCCTGATTATAAAAAACAGTGCTACTTCTATAATTAAAAGATATGGCATTACCAGTGCAAATGATGCCCCCGGACGAGACCCAAAAAACTGGACATTAAGTGGTTCAATAGATGGTGAAAACTGGGACGTGTTGGATATAAAAATCAATGAAGAATTCGATAAAAGAGGCATTACAAACACCTATCATTTAGAAAATAACAAAAAGAAATATTCATTTTACAAATTCGATTTGGAACATGCACATACATCTATCTATGGAGACGATTACCTACAAATAGCAGAAATTGAATTAGTAGCACTTACCAATTTACCAGTGACCGCATTTACAAATGACAGAAGTCGCACTAAGATTTTGGACACGATTCATTTCAAAGACACTTCTGCCAATTCCCCTGACTCCTGGCAATGGGTATTTGAAAATGGAACACCTTCTAAAAGTATCCTTCAAAACCCAACGGTAGTATACAATTCGCCAGGCCATCATAATGTTACTTTAATTACAAGTAATAAATTTGGTGCGGATACCCTGATACTAAAAAGGAAAATAAAAATATATGATCCCAAAAATCCTTGGGAAGGTTTTTATTATCCAAGTATAAACTTGACGCACACCGATACTGTATCACAGGGCTATAAAAGAGCATTACGTGTTATTCCTGACTTAAAAAAGACCATCAATGACATCACTTTAGGAGTCTGTAAACAATTGTATAAAAACGTATCAGAAATACCCGATTTCGAAACCTTAAATTTCACTTTCAATTGGAGCGATGTATTAGCAGCAAAAGGTGGAAATGCCACTTCCATGGAATTGTGGTTTAGTACGAAATACATTCAAAATGCCTTAAAAGATGAACCCGATCATGCCGTAAAATACGAAATATATGGCGTGCTATGGCATGAGCTCACACATGGCTATCAATTTAGTCCCTCTACCATAAACGATCAATACAAAAGAGGTACCGATTATTTTGCTTTTTTGGAAGGCGAAGCTGATTTAGTACGAATCAATGCAGGATTTCATAAAACAAGACATCCCGACTTAGGAAGTGATGGGCATAAATACCTATCAGGCTATACCACTACCGGTTTTTTCCTACATTGGATTACAAACACTTATGACAAAGATTTTATTTACAAATTTAACGCCTCGGTAAAAACCATCAAGCCGTGGAGTTATCAAGCAGCATTCCAGCAAATATTACAACAAGATGTAGCCGCACTTTGGTTAACATATGAAACCTATGTCCAAAACTATAAAAAACATAACACCATAGATCAAAAGAAAAAAATAGACTGGACCCAGCCCTAACTCGTCATATGAGGACGAAAAAACCTTAGAATCATAGTTGGTTCATACAAACCATACCTCATAAGTACAATCAATGTAGCTCCATTTGAACAATCTCTTGGAGTTACTTTTTTTTGTCTTTCTGAATCAGTTCAGAAATAAAATACGAGGGTAAAATTCCTTGTCGTTTTTTAAACGCAGCATTAAAAGTATTGAGATTATTATATCCACTACTCACAGAAATATAGGTAAGTTTACTTTCCCTAAAATCGGTATCGGTTAACAAGCGCCCTAGTAAATAGTTAATTCTTAAATCGTTGATATAATTATTGAAATTATTTTTTTTCTCTTGATTTATTACTTGAGACAAATACTTAGCATTAGTTTTCAAAACCTGAGAAGTTTGATTGAGGCTACAATGTTGGTCCAGAAAAAACAGGGACTCTTCTAGCTTTCCTAGCTTTGCAAGAATGATATCTTTTACATCCTTATTCACCTTTTTATGACTACTCTCTCCTCCCATTTTAGTTGCCTTTGTTTTCTGCTGTTCAAAACAGTCCAACTGCGCCCGCATCTTTAATTGAATTTCCGCCAATTCTATGGATTTATTAAAAAGAATTTTATGCTGTCTCTTTACATTAAAATAACCAAACGCTACAAACGCCATTACAATTAGTACGATACACAACACCAATAAAACAGAATGAAACTGAGAACGATGTGCTAGGTTTTCCAATTCTAAAATACGTTTTTTTTGAGAGACCTCTTTGATGGTTCTTCGCGCTTCTAAAATAATTATTTTTTGCGCAGACTCATTTGTAAACAACGAATCCTGGATAGCCTTGTGCAAGGTTTTGTACTCAAAAACTTTGGAAGTCTCTCCTCTTTTTTCAAATAGCTGCGCTAAAATGGCGCTATTGGATTTAACCACATCAAAAGCATTGATTTGCTCTGCTGCCTCCAAACTTTTTTCATAATTTAAAATAGCTTGAACCGTATCTGTTTTCTTTAAATTAAGTGCTGCTTGTAAAATCAAAGCTCTAGGAATTCTAAATCTAAAATTATTGCGATCATTCATCGCCATAGCCTTTGATAAATAGTTTTGTGCCTTGTCTAATGAATCGTTTTGCAAGTACAAATCCGTCATATTCATATATACGACACTTTGGATAAAATCTCCAGGAGATTCTATTTCCTGTTCCAATGCGATATAAAAATCATACGCCTCCAAAGCTCTTTCACGATGCGATAACTTGGCGGACATTCGCGCAATTTCATCAATTTTCGGAAAAATATAATGAACTTCTTTTAAATCGATCACACAAGACAATCCTTTTAAGCAATAGCTCAAGGCAATTTTGTAGTTTTCGATGCGTAAATAATAATGCGATAATGCTGCATATGCACGCATAAGAATGTATTGGTTCTTTGATTTTTCCGCCACATCTAACAAATGCAATCCTGTTTCCAATGCCTGACCATACTCCCCTTTTTCAGTATGAATATAGGATTTTAAAGCCGACACATCTGCATAACATTTCGGATAATCTTTCCATGCCAGCACTTCTACTAATTCCTTTACCTCCTTCATAGAGGTATCAAAAAGACCGTTTACAAATAATAGATACGCATGATTCGCAATCGCTTGCAATTCACCTTTGCGATACCCCAACGTTTTAGAAAGACTCAAGGCTTGGCTATTATACCCATCCGCTACGCCTACAGATTTATACTTGAAATACTTAAACAAACTGAATAACACCGTTATTTTCTCTTCTCCTTCGTGATCATCCAATCGTGCTAACAAGGAAGACTCATTAATAAACACTTCAGGCAAGGTCTCTTTCTGAGCTACCAAAGCCTCAATTTGATCAAAAGCATAAGCAATGGAATCATTTTGTGTATTTTGAGCATTTAACAGCCCCGTGTTCAAACACAAAAGCAGGAAACAATACAAGGAAAATTTAAAATTCAATGGGTTGAGTTTTACACGATGTAACAATAGAATAACCGTTGTAATGTAGGGATTTTTTTTGTTTGTTTTGAAAGTATTTGGAACTATAAATCCTTTTTCTATAAATGAAACAGTGTCTCTTTTTAACGCATCAGTCATCTTAAATTAAACAATCACTCCCTCCTTTTTGTTACACTTCATAGCAAGGAATTTAACCATTAGCTAGTTTTTTAAAAGCAATGGAATCAAATGAGGGATATTCGGTATAGAAAAGAGATAAAACCTTGTGGAGCCCTTTAAAATAAAGGAAAAACTTTAACAAAAACGAGGGCTTTTTTTTGATAAAATTAACTTTTTAAAGTTTGATTTAGTCGTAGTCTTGACGCAAAACTAACAAATGAATCTAAACAAATGCACTGCAGTGCAAAACAAAAAAAGAATTGCTATAAAAAAAGTACCTTCTATTTTTAAACACCTTTTTCCAGTACTACTCGTACTTTTAATGATTGGCTGCGAAAAGGAGGAAGCAACTATCTCCATTCCTACAATTTCAAGTCTGACTATTACAGAAATAACTCACAATACCGCCTTAAGTGGTGGAACGATAACTACTGATGGCGGTAGTACTATAAATTCAAAAGGTGTTTGCTGGTCTAAAACCACGCCTCCAAGTATTTCAGATTTTAAAACAGCAAATGGTTCAGGATCTAGTGATTTCTCCAGTAATTTAAGTGATTTATCTCCTGCTACCACTTATTATCTAAGTGCATATGCTATAAATAGTGAAGGCATCGCTTATGGACAAGTCTTGACTTTTAAAACAAGCGAAGCACCTATTTACACCCCCGAACTTGACACAAAAGCAATGCTAGAAATTACGGATACAACAGCTAAAAGCGGCGGGGACATTCTCAGTGATGGAGGTTCCGAAATAATCGTAGTTGGGGTTTGTTGGAGTACAGAAGACAATCCAAGCATCGCAGATGATAAAACAACTAACACTACCAAATCAGGGTCTTTCTCTAGTAATATATCCGGATTATTACCAGATACAACGTATTATCTTAGCGCCTATGCTAGCAATAGTGAAGGAACTTCTTACGGAGACGTAGTTACATTTACAACGAACAAAACCATTGTAGCTCCAACAGTTACTACGACTGCAATTAGTAATATTACTTTTGATACTGCCCTAAGTGGAGGAGAAATCGTTGACGATGGAGGTTCGGAAATTATAGCAAAGGGAATCTGCTGGAGTTTAACCGCTAACCCAACCGTGGATGACGCAAAAACTATCAGTGAAGTAACAACGACAAGTTTTATAAGTACGCTATCACCCTTAAGCGAAAACACCACCTACTATGTAAGCGCTTATGCAACGAATAGCAAAGGAACTTCCTACGGAGAAACACTAACATTTTCAACGAGCAAAACCATCGTAATTCCAACTGTTACCACAACTGCTATTAGCAATATTACTTTTGATACTGCCCTAAGCGGAGGAGAAATAGTTGACAATGGAGGTTCGGAAATTATAGCAAAGGGAATCTGTTGGAGTTTAACCGCTAACCCAACCGTGGATGATAGCAAAACTACCAATGAAGTAGCAAGTGAAAATTTTGTAAGTACGCTTTCACCCCTTAGCACAAATACGACCTATTATGTAAGAGCTTATGCACAAAACAGCAAAGGAATAGCATATGGTGCCTCGCTTAGTTTTACCACCTCTAATGCTATTTATAATGGTGATGTATACATTCATAATCAGGCGCAAATGGATCAATTTTCCAGTTTAAATATTACCACCATACAAGGAGATTTAGTCATAGAACCAAGTATTCCTACAACACTGCAAATGAATAATGGATGGCATTCCTTACAAGAAGTGGAGGGATCCATTATCATTTCAAAAACAAAAGGATTGGGTAGTTTATCAGCATTGAAAAATTTAAAATCTGTTGGAGGTTACCTAATAGTATCCTTTAACCCAGGATTAACTAGCATAGGATTGACGTCTTTAAGCAGTATTGGAGACTATTTAAGTATTGTTTACAATTCAGATTTAGTGAATTTACATGGCTTGGAAACACTTTCGTCAACCAATCAAATACCCAATATCAATATTACAGATAATAGCAGTTTGATTAATTTCTGTGGAATAAAACCTATACTAGAAAACTATACTGGGGTATTAATTATAGACAGAAACTCGTACAACCCCACGAAAACCGATATTCTTGGTGATGCTTGCCAAAAGCCATAATGAAGTACGTATGAACAAAAAAAGGGTTATTCACAAGCCAATTACAATGCATAAAAAAACAGCCATTAACGGCTGTTTTTTTTTATGATATAATATTACGTAACAGTATAGGGGCCACACCATACGCAACACTTCTTTGATCTAAAGAAATTCATGTGGATATTCGTTATTACGTTTTTGGTAAGAAATAATTTTTTCATTTTGGATGATTCCACTATTAATTTCTATAGCTTTTGAAATCGTTTTATCTGTTTTCCATGCCTCTCGTCCATTCATAACTATGGGTATAAAAGGCAATAAGGCATCGGAGATATCCCAAGAGGCAGAGTTCCAATAAAAACTTGGACTATGGTCCACAGAATAGTAAAATATACCCGCTACTTTAATAATTGGATCATCAAATGTGGTTGGTTTTGCACACCAAAACCCCATTCCTTCATCGCAACTTATATCAATAATAAGTGTACCATCCATCAGTTTATTTACCTCCTCTTTAGGAACAAACATTAATGGATCTTCTATATCTTGTAATGTACCATTCACAATTATTTGGACATCGGATAGTACTTCTGATAAAGGTATAATACTACCATCAGTCTCCACCGACATCAAGTTACCCGAATCATCTTTTTCCATTTGTTTAAATGTAACCGCAGGTAATTGTACCTCTACATCCGTAGGTTTACGACGTGTATACACCGTGATATCAGTTATTCCTTGACCTTGCAAAGCATAGACTGCTCCTCTACTTACAGAACCAAAACTAAAGATAATTGCTTTTCTTGGTTTTCCATAATTTCCAGTGACACCAATAAGGCTTAACGCGTGATTTACTCCTGCATAGCCCGCAATTTCATTGTTTCCATAAAAAATATGCATGTTTTTATCTCCCGTATTACTCCACTTAAACATTTCTTCCCATGCAATAAGCGTAAATTTTCTGTCGATGGATATTTGGGTAATTTCTTTTTGCTGCACACAATGTGGCCAACCCCATACAATAGCACCTTCGTGTACTTCCGTCAAATCTTCTGCCAATGGTTTAGGCATAATTACACAATCAAAATCGTTGAGGATTTCTTTCCTACTTGCAACACGTCCTGAGCTCAGTGCGGCCAAGGTATGATCATCCATCCCAAATCGTAGTCCATAGCCTTCTTCAAATGTTATTTTCTCACGGAATTGAAGTGGAATATATTTTATATGCTCTGGATGAATAGCGACTCTTTTCTCATTCTCTTTTAATGATTTCCCAATCACTCCAACTGTTAAAAATTGATGTTCCATATCTTGCTTGTTTTTTGTGTACGTTTGATTATAAATCCTAGGTAATTTCTAGGTGCTATTTTTTTGATTGTTAATTAGCTTAATTCGTGATGTAGCACAGTATCGCTGAAATAAACCATCTCCCCCACTATTACCACTGTTATTACGAGACGGTATTGGAATAAAGAAAACTGTAAATTCACGCCGTGAAATCTTATGAAGACTCCGCTTTCATAAGTTCTTTAATTATTCCCAAAGACTTTATTAGCGCTAACAAATAGTGCTTTCACCTAAATGAATGCCTGTTCAATGACAATAAAATCAATCTCCTTGAAAGGTTCTCAACTTCATTTTCTTATTCAATAAATCATCCATTAAAATCTATTAATTTTCGTCCATGTTTAATGCTTCTTTTAACAAGTTCTCTAAGAGATTTTAAAAATCATTGGGGCACAACATTAGTCGCATTTTTCAATTCAAATTCGAGGGAATTGAAACAAGTTTTGTAGCTATTATATCTTTGTGAAATAGTTTAAATTAGCTACTGTAGTACTATACCTTAAAAGAGAAAACAGGATACTATATCCATGTCGTCTTTAGTTCCAGTATAATTTATATTTAGATCTAAGTATCTAAACTGTATACGATTTCTATACAACTTCCTTCAAATATACAACATACTAAGGGGAATGCATACTTGCATTCTACTTATTTTAAAAACTTTTAACACCTAATAATCATAAACACAGAAACGCCACTTGTTCTTATCCTATCCGTGCTTTATTTTTAAAATTTAACTTTATTATAAAATGTACATCAAAATGAATATATCCAATGTATTTCTTTGTACTATCTAATAGAAAATCAACATATCGCACTACAGGCATTTACTTCATCGCTTTCATAAATAAACGGTCATGCCGATAGTGCAGATACTTTAGGTATTTAAAATCGACTAATTGAATTACCTTTTAGCTAGAGCGATGTGTTTTTAGTGTTTGACTGTATATAACCAGCTTCAATTTATACGTTCAAACTCGTAATATAATTCATCTTTAACACCACTCACACGGGCCAACAATCTCCCTTTACTCTTCCAATAATTAATTTTATTTGGAAAATCATGAATGGGATTTTCAACGGTAAATGCATTCGTATCGCTATGCGTTAATTTAAATGTTACTAAATCACTGTTCCCTGGCGTTTTCACCTTGAATACCCACACCGAATCTTGTTTAATTAACATCATTCTTTCTTGCCAAAGAGTGTCTAATTCTTTCATAATAAAACCATGTCCCAAATACCGACTATTACTTTCTCTTTTCCAAATTTCAAAAGTTTCTTTCTCGCTATCATTATTTACTCGTCTCCAATGTCCAATTAACCAGTCAAAACTTGTGCTAATTTTATTGGTACCATAAAATTCCGTCTTATTATCAAGTGCTTCAGATGAACTCGGCCTCTTTGAAGTACAGGATACACTAACTATTGCTATCAAAATAAATAATATATATTTCATAAAAGTTGGGTTACTTATTACCAATGTATTCCTAAAATCCGTACAACAACGAATGTAAGTTCCTTGCACGAACTTTTATACTATACTTCTAGCGCATTGCTATAAAAATCTATCGCTACATATCATTGATTTAACAACAATAATCGTTGACTCCATCAAACTATTTAATCAACTTCATTTCATCATTCATGCGACTTCTAAAATAGAAATAAGCAACCACATACAAAGGCATTCCAATGAAAAAGTAAATTAAGATATCATTTGAACTAGTTTCTTTCCCTATAATAGTATAAAAATCTCGTTGATTTATAAATGACTTCATAAAAAAGACTATGAATGCTATGAGCGCCATCCAATTTATAATTAGCATTAGTACGCCTATTGTTTCTGTATTTGGACTAAAAACCGAAACAAGGATATTAGATAATAATACAATACCATAAAGGATAAACGTAATTATTGAATTCCTGCTAAATGTCTTGTGCATTTCTTCCGCTGCTTTATAAGATGAGTTTTCAAAATCCCCAGTTAATTTCAACATTTCCTTACTTAACCCTCTTTGCTCTAGAGTTTTAACGACTTTATTTCGCAATACGTCATCATAACCATATTGTCTATAATTTTTTACAATATCGATTAGTTTTTCATTGTCAAAAGCTTCGAGTTTTGAATTTACATCATTCATATTGTATTCGTTTTAATAGGCTTCGAACTAATTATTAAAATTACTGAACTTTTAGAAAGCATCAATACTTTCAGTTGAACGAGCTCCTGTTTCACGTTGTTTTTTTATAGCAACATCCGGAAAATTAGTAATTATTCCATCCAATCCAAGATTCATTAATTTTTGCATTTCGTCTTCTTTATTTACGGTCCATTTCCAAACTTCAATACCATTCTTATGCGCAACATTGAGGTATTCTTTAGTAAGAATCGTTTTATGCCCAACACCAATCATCTCACAATCAATAGTTTTAACATATTCAATCGTCCGTAGATCGGCTAAGTCAATCAAAAAAAGTAGGGCAATATGCTTGTCCAACTTCCTGACCTTGGACAAAACATCCTTATAAAAAGAAAATAGTATGACTTCCTCTTTCATTCCAAGGTCGTTCACAATATTAAGTACCGCTTCCTCTATACCACGTACTTTAATTTCAATACAAACTTTTATTTTACCTTTTGCCAATGCTAGCGCTTCTCTTAAAGTGGGTATCTTTTCATTTTTGTATCGCTCACCAAATTTCTTACTATACCCTACTTTAACCGCCTTTAAATCCTTAGAACCCATTTCAGCAATGCTCCCTTTGCTGCGATTAGAGCTTGTTTCATCAACAGATGAATTATGAATAACAACAAGTACATCATCTTTGGTTTTACGAACATCAAGCTCTAAATAATCGGCCTTGCAAGTAATGGCTTTTTCAAATGCAATAAGGGTATTCTCCGGAGCAATACCAGAAAATCCACGATGAGCAATTATTTTCACCTGAGCTATGGATGACAAAAAACACAGTAGTAACACTATGCTTAAACTAAATTTATTTTTTAAAATCATATCTAAAATTAATAGAATTAGGGCTATTTGCTATATGTATTGAACTGAGAACTGCCCCCCTATTTCGTAAAATAAAAGAACTCTCTCTCCAGTTCATATTTAAGTCTTTTAGTGCTCCTTCTCATTATAAAATAAGGGATCCCCATCATAAAAGCACCATGAATTAACAGAAAAGGCAATGCGAACAACGGAGCCCCTTCTCCGAACATAAATCCAACTATAAACACCGCATAAATTATAATACAAAAAATATAAAACGGAATCATCATGTTGTGAAATCCATTTATTTCTGTATCTATAATTAACTTATCACCATGTTGAGTGTACGTGCCTTTAGCAACGGCCATGTTCATATTCATATCAAAGAATTTTCTTCTTCTCTTAATTTTGAAACCATTCATTGTAACTGCTCCTTTGTATTCATTTTTACTAGATGAAAAAGCATCAGACATGTCTGAAAAAATCCCAGTACTGTCCTCATCTACATGTTTTCTTAGGGTACCTACAAAATCAATTTTTTGAATTTCTAATTCCGTTTGTAAATTATCAATGATATTTAATTTCTTTAAAAATGCTTTCATTATTATTTTTATTGTTTGAGTATTGATCTCTAGTTTTGTCTTCTTACGATTATCGCAAAATACACCGTATTTTATGAGTACTGCTCATTTGAAATATTCGATAAAATATGAATTCCGCTTTTTTTCATAAGTTCACTCGCGTTAAAATCATTGCATATTTCAGGGTGAAGTTTGTAACTAAAAACCATTGCATCGTCTTTGATTTCACTGTTAAAACTATAATTTGCCACTAAATCTTTAGCTCCCGCTAGTTTCGCTAGTTCAATATCATGTGTGGCAATAATCCCAGTTGTTTTAAGCTTTCTTACTTGGCTGATCAATGAAAAACCTCCTCTATGCCTGTCTTCAGAGTTTGTTCCTTTAAACATCTCGTCTAAAAGAAAATAAACGTTTTGACTACGCTCTATTAGTTCCAACATCTTTTCTATTCTACTTAGTTCTGCATAAAAAGAAGAGACCCCTTTCATTAAATTATCTTGAGTTCTCATACTTGTGTATATTTTCAAGTTAGTAACCTGCGCATAAGTAGCACAACAAGGAGCCCCTGCCAATGCCAAAACAAGGTTCAACCCAACGGTTCTTAAAAAAGTACTTTTCCCAGCCATATTAGAACCCGTAATCATCACTACATCTCCTGGGCCATACGAGTGAAAATTATTTGATACCCGATTCTCTGAACTAATTAAGGGATGCCCCAAGGACTCAAAATGTACGTAGTGGGGCTTTGCTGTAATTTCTGGGAATGTATAAGTTGGGTTCGCATAGCAAAAACCTGCCAAACTATTGATGACTTCAAACTCACTTACTACTTCCGCCCATTGTCTTAAATATGCTTTATTTTTTGATTTCCATTTTTCTGTTCCGATGATCAAATAAATATCCAACAGCAAGAAACTGTTTAAAAGAGGATACAAGTAATTGCCATTTATGGGTATCTTTTTTATGGGTCTTTGATGTGAAAAATCCAATATGCTGCATATTTTTTTAATTTCATTATATGCAGAATAGTTGCCTTTTGTAAGTTTCGATTGCAAATCGACTAATTTATTGGATTTGAAACTTTCCATTTCAATTTTATTGATAAGTGTGTGATATCCTCTTAAGGTTTTAAGATTCTTAGTGGATGTTTCAACAATCTCCTCCGCTAAAGGCCTTATTTTTCTTAAAATAAAATAGTTACATAGTAACACTAAAAAAATGATTGCTCCATATATAAGTCCTTTTTGTGAATCTAAGTTCGCATAAAAGAAGTACGAACTAATCAAAAACAACACGGGAAGGATGATGGCAATTGCTTTTAATAATCCTTGGTGTTTTAGTAAAACAACCGGTTTTTCTACCCAGCCTAATAATTTATGAGCATCACTTTTTTTATTTTCATAATGCATCCCTGATGCTTGGAAATCTTGTCTCCATGGTAATTTTTGAGACAATTCTTTGATGGCTTTTTGTCTATTCAGTATTTCATTATTCCTTGCAGGTTTAGACAGCCATTCTGATAAAAGTATCCTTCCTGATTCTGTGCTTGTTCTGTTCACTAATTGAAAAATGGAATGCTGCCCGAAAATATCTAAATCAGATGTGTAGGGATGATTTTGATTTGTAAACGTATGTCCTGTATCAAATCCTTCCAAATTACATTGCGCTCTTAGTATTTCTGATTCGTTGATCTTTTTCAGAAATGATGTGTGTTTTAATAAGTAGGCCGTTTTGTTATAATGTTTTAAAACCAAATCAAAACACAGGATTGCCATAGGCAACACAATAAATACTGGCGTAATTAAATTAAAACTAAAAAGAGTTATAAGAAGAGTACTTGAAATTACAAAAACAAGTAGCCTGAGTAATGAAATTCTATTCAGTTTCTTCTTTAACTTCAGTGTGTTGCGTTGGTACTTTTTTATATTTTCTTGGAAGATTTTCATAAATTATCCCTTTTGTCGTAACATGTTTTTTATTTACAGTCGCAATATTGATTAATCATTTCAACCTTTTCTCCACTATTTATTTTCAATACACTTTTCTTTAAATTGAAATTATCAAAATCAATTTGAAAGGTTCTATCATCCTCCTTTTCTCCATCCCAAATAGGTGCATAATATACGCCATTGCTATAATACCAATGTCCCAGATACATTTCTAATACCTCTTTGGATCGAATTTGTTTGTTCTTTAGATCATAAATAGTTAAACCACTTAAATCAGAACTCCAATCCGATACGAGATATTTTCCATTATTTGTTATAAAATAATCTCCCCCTTGAAAATTTGTGATTTTTCCTTTAGAATCAACTATGATAATTTCTCCATCGTAGTCACCAAATTTTGAAGCAATAAATAAGTCATGTTGATGTTGCTTTTTGGAAAACGCAATTCCATAATTACTACCAACAGGGGCAATTTCCTTGTAATCTATTTTATCAATCAATTTACCTGACTTGATACTTCTTATTAGTCCTTTACAGCTAAAATCAAAATTAGCACCTGTCGGTTTTAACTGAAAAACAACAATTGAAACTTCATTTAAAAAAGACTCATAAATTGATATTTCTACGTTTATATCTAACAGTTGACCTGCTTGGAAATAACCTCTTTTAACTAATGAAATTCGACTTTTATGGACATATCCAATTAAGCCCATTTTAGATTCTATTGCCCACCAATTTGACTTATTATCCTCAAAAAAATTGAAATACTCATTTTCAAGAATTTTTCCTATTATTTGACTTTTACTTGATTTTTCCAATCGAATATTTACAAATCCATCTTTATCTTTTATGACGCCAATTTTCGATTGAGAAAATCCCAAAAAAGATATTAGTAAAAAAAACGGTAGTATTATTTCATTTAACTTTTTCATAATGTGTACAATGGACTTGCTATGTATTCGTAGGCAATTTAAAAGAGTTATACTTTCAAACTGTTAAAGAAGGAAGCCTATTAAAATTATAATTTTATGTAAACCATTTAGTTGGCTTGCTGGTGTTTGTTAATTGCATTAAACTTCCGAACTACTCATCAGCACCTATAAAATTAAGCTTTTGTTAGCGTTTCGTATTTTTTATTCTTAAGGTAATCTCTAAAACTTTCGTAACCGATTATGCTTAATTCTATTCCATTATCCTCTTTGTCATAATGTAAGTGGACTCCATAAAGCATTTCCTCTCCGTTACTATCCATATCATAAATTTGATGTTGGATATTTAAATCCCATTCTCTTCCTGACCAAAAACGATCATCTATAATATTTTGCTCTTCAATCCCTGACAAATATCCTTCACCAGACCTATCTGTACCATAAATCGAAGTAAGCTTAAATACTAGATTGTTTAGCAGAGTAATATTTGGTTCATTAGATGCTGAACTCGTTAGAAATATATTGCTAGAAGATTTAGTTTCTTTTGTCGCAGTAAAAACTTTAACAGTCACCATGTCAAAAAAGTCAAATTCAGGGGTTTCTAAAGTTATATAATAATCAACATATTTACCTTCATACTCACCTCTAGGATATGTTTTCAATCCACTAGTTAATAGAGAATTAAAGTCATTCGCTAAGAAATCATCTATTGTTCTATCTATTATTCGTTTATTAGGCTTGATATTTACCTTAAAGACTAATTGTCTTTTGGGTGAAACTAAATAGTTGAGATGGAATGTAACATTGTCAAAATACCACATATTAAAACATTGTTCAGATGTTGCTTTTGCTTTTCCTTGGGCAATTCGTTTGATATTATTGAATTCAAAAAAAGGTTTTCTTTTTTCATCATCATAATTACCACCACCTAGCTTTTCACATAAATTGTCATAAATCAATTGTACTTCATTTGCTTTACGAGTAGTTGTAAAAAGATTATAATCACGTTCACCATTTTCATATATATGAATTTCTAACTCCTTAAATATGTCGAAATAATTTACTTTGTTTTTATAGTAAACTTCAATAACACCAGCTTCTTTATCTTCTTTAGAAATTGGAATACCAAGTTTTGTTAATTTCTGAATATCCCAAAGATTTAATTTAAGTTGATTTAATACAACATCTCTTTCGTGATTATATAAAATTGATTGACAAAATGTAGATACTGAAATATATCTATCATTATTAAATACATAATCATTTAATAATGATGTTGATTCCCATGGCACTTGATTCCCTTCAGATAATCTAATCAGTTTAGATCTTACATTTTGGAAAACTTGCAATATTGTCAAGTTTGGTGTTACAATTTCACCTATCAGAACAGAAGTATAAAGTCCATTATTACCATCTCCATCAGACGCCGTTTTATCAGGTGCTGTTGAATAAGCAATCAATGTACCATATGGTGCACTCATATATGTTAATCCTTCTATTGTAGCAGTTCGATTCCAAGATCTTTCAAAAGGATTATTTCGACAAGCATCAAGTATTATGAAATTTGTTTCATTAACTGAATCACTCATTAAAGAAAGAATCTGATTAGCATTAATACAATCAAATTCAACTTGGTTTTCGTTTAAAGGATTAGCATCAGATGGAATTAAATAGTTCATCCCCTTTACTTGTATGCCATGTCCTGCGAAATAAAACAATCCAGAATCATATTCATTTAGGCTATCACCAAAATCATTAAGCGCCAGTTTAAAGACTTTATAAGTAGGATTTTTAAGCACTATGGTTTCAAATCCCAATTTTGATAGAACATTGTCCATTGAGTTTGCATCATTTATAGGATTTCTCAATTTTGATGCATATTGATAATCTGAGACTCCTATTATTAATGCTAATCGCTTATCTTTTTCCACAATGTTTCTGTTTTTTTTAATATGAACGCTAACGCTAGGCTATGCGTAGTGCGGGATTTGAAAAGCGGAGTTTTCAAATTTGCACGTAGCCAAGAGTTTATATTTTGTTTTTAATTTATTCACTTTAAATACCAAATTAAAGTATTGGCGGACCTTATTAAATGCACTGAACTTTCGTTTAGCAGAAAATCCGCATTACGTATAGCCCTTGTTGGCGTGTCGTTTTATTCTATTCAACTGCAACAACTGCCCAATCTTCATCAGGCGATTTATTTACATATATAGTTCTCTCAATAAATTTATTTTCTCCTTTTATAATTAAACTGATAGCCGCAGAACCATAAGTTCCGTTAGAATCTGTAGTGGTCTGAATACTTCCGCTCGGCAGAATTGTATGTCCGGTGACTTCACCAATTTCAGTTTTCAAGTCACTGTTATTTTTCAAGTAGAGATTTGCTGCCTCATATGCATCGGTATTTGGTATAATCACCAACATTAAAACCTTAACAAATACGATGAAACTAATTAGCCAAAAGCCAATATGGCTCCAGATATTTTTAAGTTTTTTATTCTTTCTTGTAGTTATGTCTTTTCTAAGAATTATTGCTAATGATACTAACAAAAGAGAAAATCCAAGTGGTTTACTTTCCCAAAAGAAGAAAAGGTCAGCCATTCTAACAAGGTAGCCGAAGATTATTAGGCAGATTGAAACTCCAAATGTCACTTTAACCTTAATGTCAAGTTCAGATATTAGGGCAATGTAATATTGTTTTATTGAGTTGCTACCATCTTTATTAACTATTGTCTTATGGTCTCTTTTAATTATCAGTTTTCGTCCTTTAGTTAAGTACAGAATAGGACCAATAATCCCAACCATTGAAATTATTATCCAAAGTCCTTTTGAACCATTGAAGTCATTACTTATAATCTGAAAAATTGCAACAAAAGTTGTTATTATCGAACCAAAACAGATAAAGAAAAAAATTAAGCCTAAAACTACTTCCATATTGTATTATAAATTATCAATGTCTTTTTTAATGCACGCCAACACCCATATACCAACAATTCCAACTAAAACATGACGTTATATCCATTATAGCAACAATAGCAGTAAGTGTTTTTTTTAATAACATGCACTACGCTAGCACACTTCTTCAAATCTACAAAAGAAAATCACTTTTGCATATAACAAATATCATATTTGTAAAAAATCAGCTTTTTATAAAAGGTTTAAAACGAGTTAAATCAAAAAAAAAGGAGTGTAGAAAGTAAGCAATTAGCCACTTTCTATACTCCTTTATAAAATATATGTTATTACGATCAATCGTGGATTGTTATTTATATACTTCCAAGTTGCTGTTGGAATTACTATGCACCATATTCATAAACTTCATTGGCTTTCGTTAATCCTTGCAATCCAACCATTGTTATTGCATATTATATTGAATTATTTAATCTATCAATGTCCTCTTCGGATATTTTTCTAAAGGAATATTTGTAGCCTTCAAAAATTGCAAATCCATAAAATAAAATATCCATACCGCTAAAACTTTCCACCATAATAGATGGTACCAAAGAATAATCCAATGCTAACAATGTTTCTATATACCCCAATCCTTCCGCGTTTGCAACAAAGCCTACAATTCCCAAAAAGTTTCCTAGTACACAACTTAGAAGCGCAATAGTTGCTCCTACATATCCAAAGATAGGGTCAATTCCATTTCCGAATTTCCGAATGGCAAAACCAACTCCAAATCCAATAGCCACCGCCATATAACCAATTTGATATTCCGTTGTTACCGTAATTATTGCCCACAGAATGGCTCCTACCACACCTGTTATTAATCCAGCGATTAACGCCGCTTGAAAATTCTGTTCATACCGAAGCTTTTCAATAATCTCAGGATTTAATTTTTGTAGCATTTCTTTTCGCTCTACCTCTTCTGGGTCTCCTAAATGAGTCTCCGTCATCAGTTCATCAACTTTAAATTCGGAGCATTCATTATCAAAATCGGCTTTTCTTAGCGTCAGATTACATACGACTCCTTGCTTTAAATCCATTTTTTGGTTGACACACTTTTTACAAAATGTTAGATGTTGTTCTCTATTCATTGTTTTCTGTTTGTTATTTACTCATAGTACCTCTACAACAGCAAGTCGAAACCCAACGCTGTAGCCACTATCAGAAGTTTTATTCGTAGTTACTTAAGTAATAATGCACTATACAAGCACACTCCCTCCAAATCTACAAAAGAAAATCACTTTTGCATATAACAAATATCATGTTTGTAAAAAATCAGCTTTTATATTCAAGTCAGCCCTTCCTATTAACGCAGTAGCACTTTAACTATCTCGGCATTAACATTCAGTAAAGGGCTATCAATACCTTGTTGTTTTATAAATACTTTTTATTCCAAAAAAGAAATAAGGTAACACCAACACTTAGACTAAACATTCCTATAAGAGCAATTTTTATGGCAATAAGGGAGTTTTCCGTTAACGTTTCACCATAGAAACCTATAATGAACGAGAACAATCGCATGGGAATTAAAGACAAACTAATAAGTATGGCTAAATATTTTGGATTAGCATATCTCGTTATTAGGGATTGAATTATAGGACCTATATGAATTTCTGAAACTCCCAAACATAAAATTGACACTACAAATAACAACATATGTTGTGCTGTTGGCGTCTCTGGGATCAAAAACAATATTGTAAAAGAAATCATTCCAAAAATGAATCCAATCACCAACTTAAAAAATTGACTACTATAAAACAATGACCAAAGAACAACTGCTAAGATGCTAATAGGTAAAATAAATACGACCTCTAAATAGGCCCAAACCATTTCGGAAATAGTAAGATCTGGAATCTCATTCAATTTTAGTTTCACATCAAAAAAACGAAAGTTTGCAATTTCATAAAATGCCCAAAACAAACCAACAACTAAGATCGCCATTGAGATATAGAAGATGCGTTGTTTTATAGTTGCTTTACTTTTAACAGTTGCATCATCGGCAACGGCTTCTAAAAAATACAATGGAGTTAATGCCAATAACATCATTATTCCTGAAAATATAAAACTCGCATTCCAACCATATTCACTGCGAAAATAATCCGTCAGTACAACACCCCCGAAGGCACCTATATTTATGGCTACAAATAACATCGTAAATCCTGCATCCATTAGTTTCGGTTTACTCAAATACAGTTTTCCAAAATTTGATTTTATATTTGGAACAAACAATCCTCCGCCAACAACTACCAAAAACAATCCAATATACAGCCCAAAAACAGTAGGAATACAAAAACAAAAAGCACCTAACGCCTGCATTAGCCCTCCTAGAAATAATGCTTTTCTATTTCCGATAATTAAATCTCCTAGAATAGCACCTAAGACCTGAGAGAAAGTAAATGATCCAACAAACCATCCGTAAAGTTCAAATGCGTTTTCTTGCTCCATGTGAATAGCCTCACTGAGCATATATAATACAATGACACCACGTATAGCATAAAAAACGCTCCTTTCTAAACCTATTGATATTGCGTATAAAAGGGTGTCTTTTGTATGAGTTTGAGCAATGATGTGCTTCATGATTATTTAGTTAGTTTTCTTCAACTTTACAGTAATATTTAAGTGACCCCTCCAAATCTACAAAAGAAATTCACTTTTGCATATAACAAATATCATGTTTGTAAAAAATTAGCTTTTATAGAAGATTTAAAGTGAGTTAGATCAAAACGACGGTTTAGAATATGAAACGCTACGAATTAAAAATGCAGTTTTTCGATGTTTAAATGTATTATTTATAAGTTTTAGAAATATTCAATATTATTGAATATAGTATGTTTTTATATGCAGTTTTACTAGTTGGTTTTTTCAATAAATAGTTCTTCAAGTTTCTTTTCTAATCTACCTCCTCTTAATTTTCGGTCAATTATAATTCCTTTTTCATTAATCAATATATTATCTGGAATTCCATTAACATTATAAATTAATGCAGCCTCATTATCGATACCATATAAATCACACACGTTTTCCCATATTAAGTTATCTTCTTTTACTGCCTTTAGCCACAATTTTTTATTAGTATCAAGAGATACTCCTATTATTTCAAATCCTCTATCATTAAACCTTCTATAATTGTCTAGTAAACTAAGGTTAGATTGCCTACACGGCCCACACCAAGAAGCCCAGAATTCTACAAGAATATAGGTTGCTTTTATATCAGAGAGTTTAACTTTCTCTCCATTAATGTTTTGTTGTTCAAAATCAATATATTTTTCTCCAATTTGTGGATTCTTACCGATTCGAATAAATCTAGCAATTGATTTACCGTATTTTGAAACTTTAATTTGTTCTGGGAATAAATTGAATAAATGGATGATTGTATCAATTTCCCAATTCGTTTTAAAACTGTTTAACGTTTTAGCACTTGCATTTGAAAAAGGAAACTCTTTTATGAAATTTCTACAAACTTGTTCATTTTTAAGGATATTATTTTTATATACGATATTAACCGAATCTACATATTGTTTTTCTAAATTGGATATATTGGAAAATATTTTATTAATGTCTGAATGAATTTTAAAAAAGGGAGCTCTTCGTTTACTAAGTAAATATTCATAATTTATATTTTTACCTGAAACTATATCGCTGTTTTTTTTGGTGGTTGTTTCATTTTTACAAGAGGTTAATATTACAATGAAGATTAGCAATAATTGAAATTGTTTTGTTCTTTTCATAATTGTTTTAAAAAAAATGTTTTGGCTAGTTTGTCCGATTCTTTATAAGATTTGCGCGTTTGAAAAATTCGAGATTTTCCGAACGTAGCAAATCGATTGTAGAATGTTTGTCGGTTGTAGAAGTTTAAATGTAAGCATACATTTAATGAGGTATTACCTGTTGTTATTTTTTCATTCTTTCTTATAATCTAAATCATTCAATAAACCTTAAAAGTTTTTTGAATAGTATGTAATGTCTTAAATAGAGTCCAAATAATCTAAGAATCCAAATAAATTGTACCAACAAAAAGCCATAAATACCCCCAAAACTAAAGAAGATTGAAACTATAATCCATTGATTTATAAAATTCGGACGTATTGCAATATTATAGATTACCACATCTTCATGGCTAATTTCAATAAATCCAGACTTTATCCACATCATTATTTGTAATTCTACTATTCCAGAGAGTCTTGGTACTGTAAAATCAATTCTATTAGAACTTCTAGATATATCATTTACTCCTTCCATTCTTAATCTGCGAATTAATTTTTCTGGTTCAGAAAATTCAAGGCCATTGGAATGTTTAGCTCTATATGAAAAACTATGAAATGTATAAAATGGAATTTTCAATTCTTCGATGAATGAGTTATATTTTTGAATTATTTTAATCAAAATCTAAATTAATTTGTTGAATACTTTTTTTTATCCTATTGCAGCCAACAGTTTAATACAAGGGAAATTGCGATTAGTAAATCGTTCTTTTCCGATGTTTGTTAATTAGTTTATTTGTTTGTCGTATTTCTCTAATTATTAAATGCAGTAATTTTTTTAGCCATTGTTGGCAGCTGGTGATTTTTCATTCATCAATATGGTTATTAATCTCCTTCAATAATTCTTTATTCTTTATTATCAATTCTATGTTTGGATTAATCTTAATTAATTGATTTATAAATCCCGATTTGTCTTTTGGTGAAATCAATATTATCCCATTGCTACTGTATTTAATTTCTAATCTATCAAGTGAATTGGCTGGAGAACTCAACGGATTATTCGTTTCTGATATTTCTCTAATTAAATCAATTGGCACAGTTTTATTAACCATAAAGCCGCTTTTAATTTTTATTTTTTTATCAGTAATCAAGTAATAAGTTGTTAATAATATATATCCAACAAATCCAATAACCAAAAGAATTATTAGAAGTCCTATCCATATTTTATTATAAATCATCAGAATGGAAATTCCACCTAAAACGATAATTAGAAAGAGAAGTATCCCAAATCCTATTTTTGAATTATATCTTGTCATGGTTATATATTTACTGTTTTTTTTGTTACCAAATTATCTATCCACTTACTTAATAAATAAAAGAGCATGGGTGAACTCAGGTTTTTACGTACACTTGCTACCAACACACCAACAATTCCAACTAAAACATGACGTTATATCAATTATAGCAACATTAGCAGTAGGTGTCTTTTTTAATAACACGCACTACGATAGCACACTCCCTCCAAATCTACAAAAGAAAAACACTTTTGCATATAACAAATATCATGTTTGTAAAAAGTATCATTTTAATGAAAGGTTTAAGGTGAGTTAGATCAAAAAAAAAGGAGTGTAGAAAGTAAGCAATTAGCCACTTTCTATACTCCTTTTATAAAATAGATGCTATAACAAGCAATCCTGGATTGTTATTAGCACCGGTATTCTTAGTTTCTCTTAGCTTCTTGCATCAAGCCAAAGAGACCTATATTAGAAAGGTTGGCACCCTCTTCTTGGCGCTCCTCTTTATTTTTTTCTAATTCCAAATCATCAGTAGTCCACCATTTTTGCAACGTATTACTAGGCATACTCCCCGCTTCTTCTGCTGTTTTTTTCTCTTCTGTTCGTTTCCAACTTTTTAAAATTCGTTGGATATCACGGTTGTCTTTTTGAGCTACTAATACCGTTTTATATTCTTCTAGGCTTGTAAACATTGTATTTTTATCGGCGTAGCCATACCCTTTATAAATTCCTTTTTCTACCAGTACAAATCCCTTTTCGTCTTCAGTACGTCCTTTTTGACTAATGGTATAGGTTTCATTTTCCTTGCTTGCAAAATCAATGGCTTCATTTACGCGG
>Ga0209395_1001422_pt1 | contig 33467 bp, 25 predicted proteins | sample GOMGulsemesocosm_3_FD_184635 | JGI IMG/M metagenome (GOLD analysis project Ga0209395, IMG submission 184635) | Methane-oxidizing microbial communities from mesocosms in the Gulf of Mexico - GOM9D Gulf of Mexico (SPAdes) (version 2) | ecosystem: Environmental > Aquatic > Marine > Cold seeps...
ATGCGTATTGGGTAAGTTGCTTACGTACACGTGGGCTCATTACTGGTGAATGCTCAAGTGTTAGCTGCTTGCTCATTAAGGTGATGAAGTGCTCTGCTAGAGGTAAAATGTCTTTGGTGCGCTCGCGTAATGGTGGTAGCGTAACGGGGAATACATTTAAGCGATAAAACAGATCTGCTCGGAATCTATTTTGCTTAATCTGTTCCATCAAATTACAGTGTGTTGCTGCAATGACCCTAACATCGATGTGAACTTCTTTGGTACTCCCGATCGGGCGTAAGGTTCGTTCTTGTAAAATACGTAATAGTTTAGCTTGTAACAATAATGGCATATCACCAATTTCATCTAAGAAAAGAGTGCCGCCATTTGCTGCTTCAAATAAGCCTATTTTATCTTTATCCGCCCCAGTAAACGCGCCTTTTTTGTGACCAAATAATTCTGACTCTAACAATTGTTCTGGAATCGCAGCACAGTTTTGTATAATAAACGGTTGCGAAGCACGGGTTGAATTTTCGTGGATATATTTAGCGACAACTTCTTTACCTGTGCCCGTTTCTCCACGTAGTAGAACATCGACTGGAAGGCTAAGGATACGCTGTAAGCGAGACAGTACCTGCTGCATTTCATCACTTTCTGCAATAGGGCCCGAGTGGTCATTGGTTTTACGTTGTTTAAGCTGCTTGTTTTCTTTTAGTAGCGCTTTGTTATCTTCAGACAAGAGGTTGATTGTTGCATTGTATTGCTCTAACAGTACTGCTTGATGAATACTTGCCCCTGCTAATTGAGTGAACGAGGTTAAACTTTTCTCGTCATCAATCACTTGCATATCCAATAACACAAGTAAGCCAACGGTTTGCTTTTGGCTATTAATTAAAGGCCATGCCAATAGGTTTTGACTTTGCTGCCTTGTTATAAGCTCTACCTCATAAATATGGCTGCAATTGTATCCATTATATTGGTATAACTCATTCACCAAAACAACTTCACCTGTTTGTAATGCATAGCTAAAAGGATCATTGTCTTGCAAGGCATTTAAGGTCAGTGGTTGCCAAGCATGCTCGGTTTGAGTCTTGCCTTCGTTGTGTACGGCTGTTGGAATTAATGATTTTTTGGTTTGATCTAAAACATAGATAATGCCATGTTTTGCCATCGTTAACTGACGTGCGGCAACCAAAATAGCGTCGAGTGTCGACGCTAATTGGCTGCGATCAGCCAAAGACTGGCTGATCGCAAAGAGAGCATTATTCAGTTCCTTCGTATTAGCTGAAGGCATACTGGATGATTCCTTGTTCATCGACATTCACTGTCACTTTAGAATCATTTTCATTTTTACCGTGAGCGAGTAATTGATTTGATAGTTGTGGTAGCAATTGCCTATTTATCACAGCATCAATATTACGCGCCCCTGTTTCAGCTAAACGGCAGTTGCCCAATACAAACTCAACAAGATCATCATCATAATCCAAGGCCAGTTTATGATGACTTTCTAAACGTTTAGAGACCGTCTTTAATTTGTGATTAATGATATCTGTCATCGCTTCATCTGTTAATGGCAGATAAGGCAACACATTCATACGCGCTAATAGTGCAGGTTTAAAATGATTATTTAATGTTGGTCGAATTGCTTCGGCAATGGTCCCTACTTGAATATCAGCAGATTGTTGAACCAACGAGACAATTTCGTGGGTAGCGAGATTACTTGTCATTAAAATAAGGGTGTTCTTGAAGTCAATAGTACGACCTTCACCGTCATTTAACGTGCCTTTATCAAATACTTGATAGAATAAGTTAAGCACTTCAGGGTCTGCTTTTTCAACTTCATCAAGTAACACGACAGAGTAGGGACGTTGACGAACCGCTTCGGTTAGCATGCCTCCTTCACCGTAACCAACGTAACCAGGAGGTGAACCAATTAAGCGTGAAACGGTGTGCTTCTCTTGGAATTCAGACATGTTAATTGTTGTCATGAAGCGTTCACCACCAAACATCTGATCCGCGATTGCTCTGGCTGTTTCTGTTTTACCAACACCACTTGGACCGACAAGTAAGAATACACCTGTTGGCGCATCTGGATTCACAAGCCCCGCTTTCGCTGTTTGAATACCTTCTGCAAGTGCTGAAATAGCATGCGCTTGCCCTTTGATCGTTTCGGTTAATACTGATTTTAAATTTAACGTCGTTGCCGATTCATCTTGCAACATCTTACCCATTGGAATACCTGTCCAATCGGATATAACAAGACTAATTTCATCAGGGCCTACTTCGAAATGGACGAGTGGCTGTTTACCACGGCATTGATCAAGTTGTTCCTGTAACGCTTGGATAGCAATACGAACCTCTTGTTCGTTCATTTCGATGCTATCAGTAGATTGTTCTAGGCTTAGTGATGCTTCACTCGTATTTTCTGTGTCTGTATTCTTGCTATCTATCGCTGGCGTCGTTAGTACATGCAAACGTTCGCGTAGTGCTAACATTTCAATAATTAACGTTTTTTCTTTTTGCCATTGCAGATCGAGGATTTCAAGTTCAGTTTGTGAATCTGTAATCAATTGTTCTAATGCAGGAATTGTAGCGAGACGATGTTTGTCGCCTGTTTGTTGTAACTTATCACGTTTTAAGGCGGATAACTCGCGCTCAGCAGCAGCAATTTTTTGCTGTAACGTTTCAATTGGTGCGGGAGTCGAATTAAGGCTGATGTTAACACGAGCACAAGCGGTATCTATAATATCAATGGCTTTATCGGGTAGCTGTCTACCTGTTATATAGCGATCTGATAAGGTTGCTGCAGCCATGATGGCATCGTCTCTTACATATACATTATGTGATTTTTCATAAATCGGACGTAAGCCACGGATGATGAGTGCAGCCTCTTCTGGTGATGGTTCTTCAAGTTTTACAAGTTGAAAACGACGTGCAAGTGCTGGATCTTTCTCGAAGTATTTTTTGTATTCTGACCAAGTCGTTGCTGCAATTGTTTTTACTTCACCACGAGCAAGGGCAGGTTTTAATAAGTTAGCTGCATCGCTGCCACCTGCTTGATTACCACCACCAACGAGGGTATGGGCTTCATCAATAAACAAAATAATAGGGGTAGGAGAGCTCTTCACTTCATCTAATACAGCATTCAAACGTTTTTCAAACTCACCTTTAACGCTTGCGCCGGCTTGTAACAGACCCATATCAAGGCCATATAACTCTACGCCTTTAAGAATATCGGGTACATCACCTTGCACGATTTTTAGGGCTAAGCCTTCAACAACAGCAGTCTTACCAACACCTGGCTCACCAACTGCTATCGGATTGTTTTTTCGGCGACGAGCCAAAATATCAATGATTTGGCGAATTTCTTGATCGCGACAAAATACCGGGTCAATTTCACCTTTACGTGCTTTACCGGTAAAGTCAGTCGTAAACTTACTTAAGGCAGAACCTTCTTCTCTTGCTGACTCTTGCTCTGTTCTTTCGCGCTGGGATTCTATTGAATTGGTTGTTAACGCAGTAAAATTACGCTTGATATCTTCAGTATTAATCGATTCGAATAATGAAGCATAACCATGCTGACCGTAGCGCAGTGGGTTACTGACCAGTGTTAGTAATAATCCACCTGTTCGGATTTGTGTCTGTGACAAATCCAGTGAAGATACTAACCATGTCTCTTGTAACCATTCAATTAACAGAGCTGAGAACACAGGCTTACCGCCGTATCCTTTGCTTGAATTGTCTAATGAGGATTTAATTGATTGACGCAATAAATGTTCAGAACAATCGTATTGATTAAGTAATAGATCAAAATCACTATTTGGTCTTTCTAATAGGCTTAATAAATAATGTTCGATCTGAATTTCGGCTGATTGCTCAGAAACCGCCAACGCCGCAGCATCTTCCAATGCTGTTTTTGCGATAGGGTGTAAACGCTGTATTAATGAAGATAGATTTATATTTATCATGTGTTAATAGCTTAGTCTAGTTGTTTGATTTGATAGCTATTATACGTAAAAAATAAAATCACGTTTTAAGGGGAGGGGTTTTTGGCTCGTTTACTAGTTAGAATGCAGGCCTATTAATTCAATCTGAATGTAGAATGTGAGATTGTTTAGTTAAAATGATGTTTTATCACTCATAATGCCCATTGTGCTATTCGTAAAGCATTATTTTAAAACATATTTTATAGTTAAGTGAACAATTACAATTTATTGTTCATATTCACAATAAATTGTTGTGATTGAGAGGGTGTTAAAATTGAAATGTATATTAAATCTATCGTAAGGCACTGTTTAATATGGTGTTTAATTTTATTTTTATAGTTGGCATAGCCTTTGCTATATCTAGTCTATATCGCAGTGATTAGCGATTTGGTTACGATAACTTAACCCTCTTTTATTAAATTTAACAAGGAAATACGAATGCCAACTCCAGCTTATATGTCTATCAACGGTGAAACTCAAGGTCATATTACTAAAGATGCATACTCTGCAGATTCTGTCGGTAACACATGGCAAGAAGCACATGTTGACGAATTCTTAGTTCAAGAACTTGATCACGTGTTAACAGTGCCAAGAGATCCACAAAGTGGTCAACCAACAGGTCAACGTGTTCACCGTCCAATTATTGTAACTAAACAACAAGACCGTTGCTCTCCACTGCTTTTCAATTCACTCGTAAGTGGCGAAAAACTACCTGAGTGTTATATCAACTTCTACCGTACGTCTATCCAAGGTAAGCAAGAGCATTACTATACAATTAAATTGATTGATGCGTTGATTGTTGATATTGAAACTCGTATGGCACATTGTCAAGATGATGCAACATCAACACGTGTTGTTGAAGAAGTATTACAATTAACTTACCGTGCAATTGAAGTAACACATGAAGTATGTGGTACTGCTGGTAATGATGATTGGCGTGCACCTCGCGAAGCTTAATTTTAGTTTTGCTGGTAGATGGGGACATTATTGCCCCATCTATACCTCGATTTATTCCCTCTTAATTAATCTACTTATTTCTAGAAGTTTTATTTGCATCAGGTGAAAGATATGGTTCGATTTGAATTTAAAGTAAATGACTGCGATCTTGAATTTAAAGTTGAAAGCTTTAACGTTATAGAAGAAACATCAAAACCGTTTCATATTCATCTATCATTACTTTCAACTGATGCTGATATTTCATTTGATACTTTGATACGGCAGCCTGCATTATTGAGTCTATATGGACAAGGTGAAGATGTATCAAAACAATTTCATGGCGTGGTCAGTGAAGTTCGCTATCTTGGAACAGGCAAAAGTGTTAGTCGGTATCAAGTAATTTTAGTGCCACAGTTTTGGTTTTTATCGCAACGTCAAGATTGCCGTATATTCCAAGAAATGGCAGTTCCAGATATTATTGATGAAGTGCTTAGCAAAGCGAGTATTAGTGATTATCGATTAGAACTTTCGTCTGTTTATTTATCTCAAGATTATATTTTACAATATCGAGAGTCAGACAGTGTGTTCTTACAGCGGTTAATGGCTGAGTATGGGATTTGGTATTATTTTGAGCACACCGAAGAGATGCATACTATGGTCATTGTTGATAGTAACGATGCCATTATAGAGTTAGTTTCTGATCATAACAATAGTTCTTACGAAGGGGCTATACCATTTAAATCTGATAGTGGTGGTACTGCTGATCGTGAGCATATTCTTAATTTAGAAAGTATTAATAGAGTTAAAACTGGCGCGGTTGTTCAACGTGATTACAATTATATTTACCCTAAAATCCCATTAGAGATGGAGAGCGCAGCTGCGCTAAATGATGATCTCATTAGTTTTGACTATCCTGGCCGTTATAATAACCCTGTCACAGGTCAGAAAAAAGTCACGGAGCATGTTGCCGAGTACGTTGTTGATAGTGAGCAGATAGAGTGCACAAGTAATGTTATGCGCTTAGCGTCTGGGTATAGTATCAACATAGATAATCACCCTAGAACAGCATTAAATCGAGATTTTACAATCTTAAGGGTTAGTCATAATGGCTACAACCCTCAGGCACATGAAAAAGAAAGTAGTGGTCTTCCGACTACTTACGATAACAGTTTTGTTTGTATTCCTCGTGATGTTATATATCAAGCACCAAAAATGCCATCACCTGTTGTCGATGGCCCACAAACGGCTGTTGTTGTTGGCCCTGCAAATGAAGAAATATATACCGATAAACTTGGCCGAATAAAGGTTCAGTTTCACTGGGATCGTTATGGCGAAAACGATGAAAATGCAGGTTGCTGGATCCGACTTGGACAAACTATGGCTGGCGCTAATTGGGGGGCTGTTTGTGTACCTCGCATAGGTCATGAAGTGATCGTTACGTTTCTTGATGGTGATCCTGATCGTCCTCTCGTAACGGGCGCTGTTTATAACAGTTTGAACTTACCTCCTTACTCGTTGCCAGAGCATAAAACAAAGACAACATTTAGAACCCAGACCCACAAAGGCATGGGATTCAATGAATTAAGCTTTGAAGATGAAGCTAACCAAGAAGAAGTTTATATCAGAGCTCAGAAAGATATGTCTACATTGGTTCAAAATAACCGTTTTAGAGATATTATAAATGATGAGTTTCTAAAAGTTGGGCGGCATCAAACTAACGAAATTAAAGGTGATCATAATGAAACCATTGATGGGTATAAAACTACAACCGTAAATAGCACCTTTACCGAAACCGTCGAACAAGATGTTACAGTGAAATATAATGCAAATGAAACACAGTCAGTTTCAAAGAATGTTGCTATTGATATCGGTGAAAATAGAACAACTAAAATTATTAAAAATGATGATGTAGACATAGGTTCAAACTATAACTTAACTGTTGGTGCGTCTCGTGCTGTGGATATTTCGGCTGATGATTTACAAACAGTTGGTGGTAATTTAACGGTATCTGTTACAGGGAATAATTCTTATAAAGCAGATGGTGCAACGCAAATTGTTAGTGCAGATAAAATTGTATTTAAAACAGGCGGTTCTCAGTTGGTCATGAATAGTGATGGCTCTATTAAAATATCTGGTTCTTCGATTATGATAGAAGGCAGCGATAAAGTTGTTATCAAAGGCGGAAAAGTGGCGGTTAATTAATGGAAAATAAACAAGTTGATTCATTTGATGTGCTGTCTAGCGAGTATGCCGAGGCACAACCAAGTGCTACTTTAGCCCGTTTTGGTCATCTGCTAGCAATACAAGAGTCGATGGACACTGTGCGTGTTGATTTTGATGGTAATCCGTATTCTCAAGGGTTAACTGCAAAATTAGGACGTTTGTTCACCTCGCAAGAGCTTAATTTGGCGATAGATAATAAATTGTCATGCAGAATCGAATTTGTTGGTGGCGATATTAATTTACCTATCGTTACCGATATTTTCTTTTCGTTAGTGGAGGGGCATGGGCAGTTAAAGCTAAAAGCGAGTTCTATTATTATTGAAGCTGAACAAGAGTTAACATTAAAAAGTGGTTGTACTTCGAGTACATACAGTGGCCGGGATGGAAGGTTGACTAGTTCTGCAAAATATATCACGACACAAGCAGAAAAAGCTCAACAAATTCGAGGTTCAACAATATCAATCAACTAGATAATTTATAATGAATGAATTACAGCAAATTATTAATAACGAAAAAAACCAGCTAGCGTTAAGCGATGAATATTTAGATTCATTGCGCTTAGAGCTTAACAATGCAGTAGTGCTGGTCACGAGTGCGGACACTTCACAATCCCGTTTTTGTATCGACAAGTCGACACTTGCTGCAGAAACGGCTTCTTTCTATCTTAAACAACGCCAACGTATATTCAATTCTGGCTTTCCTTCGTCTCAATTACCTTATTTAACATTAGTGACTCAAAAACTCACACAATTAAATAATGTATTTATCGAATTGTATAAAATCAATTCGGGTTATATTTATTTTCTTAAGGATACCTATCCAGATGTTGCTATATGGACGTTACTGTCTATTGGTGTGGAGAGAATAGATAAAAGAGCCTGTTTATTTGCCATCACTATGTCAGATGCCTTAGGTGAGAAATCATGGAAACGAATTGCGAGCTTGTCGGATAGTGAAGAGTTAGCTGCAGCATCGCGAACGTTGATACAATCAAGCTCTGTGTATGCCTCATTGCTGTTTGAGACATTACAGTCACTAGGGGCATTATCATCTAAGTTTGCGATGACATTGTTAAACTCGGATTGCACTATTAATAAAGAGATCGTGCATCGATATTTAGTTACTCAAAATTTACCTTCGAGTTGTGCTTGGCTTATTGAACAGCCTGTAACCCCTGTGAATATATTTGAACACTTATTATCCCGAGTGGATAGAAGTGCATGGTTTAGAATGACATATGATTCTAAGCAAGTTGAAATTACAGATGAGATGATGATATTTGGGTCTATCTTAGATATTCCTGAATATGTTGATATTCCTATCGATTTTGGTTTTTCGCTAGCGCCGATAATGTTTGCTTTAAAAGGTGATAGTAGTGCTGTGAATGACATTATCACTATGCTAAGCACAATAGATGAAGATACTGCGGAGCCTTGGATTGTAGCGCTGTATATTGTCTTTGGTGAACAATTACCTGTTTTACCAAGTCAGATCGGGAGCGATATTGATTACTCACTCGCTATTACCCAAATTCAAACTTGGTGGGAAAATAAAGGTAATGTTTTATTTTCTTCATGGCGATATGGAGAACCGCAAAGTTTTGATAATAGCTTAGAGTTATTAGCAAGTGTTGAAGTTACTGCTGATTTTCGGCTGTGGATATGGAAAGAACTGTGCATTACTTGCAGAGGATATTTTCCTTGGAACTCATTGGTTAATGCTGAGCATCAATATACTGTTTTAAGTAAAATGAAAGGCAATAGTATTGCTAGAGAGCGGTATAACTTGAGGGCTCAACATGCAATTATGGGATATTAAAAGTGAATTACCTTATTCCGTTGGAGGACGTTTTCAGCGTGATCATAATGGTTTAGAGGTTTGGGTTGCGACATTAAAAAAACGCTGGATTTTGGATGGTGGTATATGGGTCGAAGATTCTGAATGTGTGGAAATTTTAGATAACCCACTCTACCTGAATGAACCTGGGCTATCACCTGTTATATCTGATCATGACTTTGCTATTTATAAAAAAAATACCGATGTTGTCATACACGGTAAAGCTAAAACTTTTAAGAAAGAACCTTGCGTAGAACTGATTTGTCGCTTATTTGTTGATAAGCATATAGACAAACAAATCAAAGTTGTTGGGCATCGCGAATGGGTCGTTCAATCAGGCAGTATCATTCCTTCTATGCCGTTAAGATTTATAACTAGTGAGATTGATTATACTTGTGCTCTTGGTGGTCATGATGAGCGTAACCGTCTTGGATGTGGGGTCGGGGAAAATATGGCGGACTTACAGACTCAAAATGTACCGTCAATGTTTAACGTTGATGAAGATTGGAGCTTGAATTCAAAGAAAATAGGTGTGGTTGGATTTGGAGCGTTACCTACGTTTTTTCAGCAACGTTATTGTTTAGCTGGTTCATTTGATGATGCTTGGATTAACTCTCGGCGACCTCTTCTTCCTATTGATTTTGATACTGCATTTTATCAAACCTCACCAGTCGATCAGCAATGTTCAGGTTTTTTAATGGGAGGTGAACGAATTAGCCTTTCAGGTTTTTCTCATGAGGGGGTGATGACATTTATATTACCAAAACAGTGTTATGAAGCAAAAGTAAGATATTCTGATGATATTGTTAATACAGAGATAATGGATTTGCATACTTTATTTTTTGACACTGAAAAAGGCACTGTAAGCGCTACATTTACAGCTTCCTTTCCATGTCAAGGGCGTGAACATATGCTCATTTCAACCCTAATAAATAAGCGATAGGTAGTGTATGATTAATAGGCAAAATGTTTTTATTCTTCATTCTGATGCGGTTTTACCTACCGGTATGAACTTACAATTAGCGACTGTATTAGCTAAGGCTGATCTTGGACGTTTTGATGCTAAAAAAGATGAAAGTGATGGGTTAAATAAAACAATCGGGCACATGGATTTTATCCAGGGAAAAGAGGAAAGTGCGCGTATATTTGAAGTCTTGGATATATTGTTAAATAACTTACTTAATAAATTACATCGTTCATTGCAACCGCTACCATTGTTACTGTCACTACCAAACAATATATCAAAAAATATGTTCGATATCTGGTTAGCAAAGAGCCATCATTTCAAATTAATCTCCAAGGTTAGTTTATATCATGAAAATGGCTGCGTATTTATTGAAACTATGTTAAACGAAATGAAAAATTGTGATGCTCTTATATCTATTTCACTCGATAATCCTGTCGCAGATTTTAATCACTATGCAGAGAAGAAAGAACTGTTTTCATCAAGCTACCCATGGGGAATAATTCCTAGTGAGGGGGCTGCTGGTGTTGTTTTAATTAAAGCTAATTTATTAAATACATTAAAGTTAACTGCTGAATCTAAAATATTAGGTTATAGCGTTGACTATGACACAACAGATAGGCGGGGTTGTTCACGTTTAGTGAAAAAACACAGCGAAAAAACAACGAATTTCGGTAAGATTTACAGTGATATGACGAATTCTAGAGCGCATTCTGAAGATTATGGCTTTGCGATTGGAGCTCGAAGTGAATGCTTCTCTGAACCAGACAATGTAACGCAAATAAATGAATTTTGGGGTTACTTAAGAAATGCCTCAGCTTTGACGTGCCTTGCGTTAGTAAGTCGTGAGATTAGCATTGAACTAAATGCTACTATGTTCTTATTTGGTAGTGAAAAAGAGTGTTCAATTTTGAACTTGTCGTCACAATAATCTATTTAGTTAATTTAGTTTGGTTACTCGTTATAAATTGTAATGGTTATTCTGATGTTTTTTGTAGTCGGAATAACTTATACCGTAGTCAAAAGGCTCGTTTTCTAAAATGCTATTGAAAGTATATACTAAAAGAAATTAGTATTGCGCATACCTTTTTATAGTTATAAATGAGCATGTCTTGTCTGAAGTAAATAACGTTAAAACAGATTTTATTAATAGCGTTATTGTAAAGGCTATTGAAAAGAAAAAGAAAAAATCCGAGGAAATCGAACGAGCAAATCAGCCTAAATTAGAGGATGTATTGTCGGCTAAATTTGATATTTTGGACAAAATAACCTCTCCAACTTCTTCAACGGTTACTTATCATCTTGCTAAAAAAGGTCAGCCAGACAAACAAGTTTGTTGTAAAACAATTGCCAATACGAGTAATGAATCAGCTAAACGTCAGATTTTAGCTGAAGCTTCTTGCCTTGAAATTAGCCAGCATCCGACGGTTGCTAGGTTCATCAAAGTCGGTTCGGAATTTCATACGCCATATTTCATGTATGAATGGGTTCAAGGTGAGTCTATTGCTAAAAAAGTTAGTCGGTATTCGGGTAAAGGATTTCGTCATGATCATATTGCTTGGCTAATTTATCAATTGGCTGGTGCGTTAGAATATATGCATACTAAAGGTGTGTGTCATTTAGATATAAAACCGTCGAACATTATCGTAGATGAAGATGATGCTGTTAAATTGATCGATTTTGGCGCTGCACAATATGTAAACGAGAGTAATGGTTACGCTGAAGCAAGTCGAGGGTATGCATCACCACTTTTTATTGATTCAGGGGTTGGTGAACCACAGGATGATGTATATTCATTAGCTGTTGTGACCTATTATCTATTTGTTGGGGCAACACCTAATTCTAATCTATCAGACGATATTACTAATTTTAAGTGTACGGGTGACATTCCTCCACACATTTGGCGATTGCTGAATAGTGTGTTTTCATCACCTCGAAGTCATGGATTAACGCCAATTAATTTTGCTCAAAATTTAGCGAAAATAGACATTAATTCAAAATCTCTATCTGGCATGCCTATTTTTAATAGCTTGCGTAATGCAGATCTTGTTTTAACACAAACAAGCCGAGATGAAACTTATTTTTGGTTGAGTGGGCGCTATGTTGGGATTTCTTCGGTCCTTGGATTAACACTCTTACTTTCGATTATATTAAGTTATGGTTTGGTTGCTATTAATAATAAAGCCGAAAATGAGTTATATGAAAATTTTATAAATTTAGAAAATAGTACTCGTGATCGTATTGAAGCCGCGAGTTACTTAGAGGCAGAAAAACAATACGCAGATAATAAAAACATCATCGTTCAGAACCAATCATACCCAGTGGAACAATTACGAAAATTACGTGAAATTAAGCGGCAGGTTGTCGACTTACGTCAACAGTTTTCTGATCCTATAGTGCCTATACCTACTGTTGTTAATACATCACTTATTAAATTACTTGCTAATGTAAATACATTAATATCGGCGACGAGGGACATCAATGGTTCATTCGGCATATCGATTAAACAAGCTATAGGGTATTTAGAGAAAGGTGATAGCGAGAGTATTATTAGATTAAATCATGACGCTTTATTAAGTGCTAAAGTTAATAATTTCTATTATTCAAAAGAATTCCATAAAGAGTTAATTAAAGCTGTTATGGAACGGGTTGAAGAGCTTGAATCAAAATCTAAATATACGAGTGCTATTAAGTTATTAGATCAGATTGTTAATTATCTTGGTCCCTTTCAGATATTCACAGAAAAAAGACAGTCACTTATCATTGCTCGATCTGAATATATCTTATTTAAAACGGCAACTGGTAAATATATTTATTCCAATACGAAAATTAAAAAAGCATATGAAGATTTAGAGAAAATGTCTCCTGAACGAGCACAGGAAGTCCGTCTACTTTTAACGACAATTGTAGCTAACACGTTGTCCAAAAAATATATATCTAAAGTTACTTTAGATGGGGCTTCGAATATAGATAAGCTACTTATTAAATTAAACAACAATGAGCAGACTCTGTAATGGTATCTACCGAATTTAAGGCATTATTAGAGCCGATTTCTAGTTCTTCACCAGCAGGACTGGATGCTAAATATGAGTTTTGTTATGAGGTAATGGAATCCGAAATTAAAAAGTTCGGTTCACTTTTTGGTGAAACTGTAGATTGGAAAGTTGTCGATGAAACGTCAACTGAAGTCTTGGTGTCGTATAGTAAAGATTTAAAACCTTTGTGCTATTTAGTTCGTTCAATGGTGGAGCAGAAGCAATTCGTTGGTTTGCGTGATGGGCTTGAATTATTACTTAACGCAATTTCAATATTTGGTAATGAACTTTATCCTCGACGTAAAAGAGGCCGAGATGGGGTATTAGAGTGGCTGTTAAATCAGTTAGACGTTGTAATACCGAAATTTGAAGTCAAAAATGATCAACAATCAATAATTTTTGAATCTGAGGCGTTGGCTAAATCTATAAGCTCAGAGCTATTTTCAATATTTGAAGACACCGATGTTAATTTTAATCGGCTAGCTAATACGCTAAGTCCTTTACTGTTAATGCCAGAGGCTGTTGAAGATGTTTACGTTGAAACCTCTAGTACCAGTACTCATTCTAGCATTTCCACTAGTTCTGAAGAAAAAAGTCCAGTCAGTGTTACGCCATTAGTTGCTGCAGCTAAAGAACCTGATATTGACTTTTCTACAGTGAGCACTCTTAAAGCATCATTAGGAACACTCTCTCATTATTTGTTATCTAGTCATGTGGGTTTTGGCTTAGCTTATCGAATTAATCGATATGTTACTTGGTGTGATATTGATGAAATACCATCATCAGACAATGACAATATCACTCTTTTGAGTCTTGCTATATCAACAGATAAATGTGCTGAATATCAAAAATCAGCAGATGATAATCCGAGTGTTGAATTAATTAAACAACTTGAAAAAACATTAATTAATAGCCCTTTCTGGCTTACTGGACATTTTATACAGTACAAGGTGTTGATGGCGTTAAATCATTCTAATGCTGCAAATGCAATTAAGTCAGAGTTACAAGAGTTTGCTACAAAATTTAAAGGAATCGAAACATTAAAATTTTCAAATGATATTCCATTTGCAGATAGTGACACAGTTGCATGGCTGGACACGAGTGAGAAACCAATAAGTGGTGCTAGCGTCTCAATGGTGGAAGACACTAAATTTGATGATGTTGATATTGAAAATATCGGTAGCTTTATTTTTGAAATATCTAAAAGTCTTGATAATGATGATTCAGGAAGAGGGCAGTTCATTAATTATTTACAAATCATTAAGGTTTACCAATCAGTAGGTTTATATCATTTATGTTTGCCCTATATCGAAAAAATATGGCCAATACGTTGTGAGATGAATTTAGTGACTTGGGAACCCGTTTTGTGTACACAGCTTGATTACTTGGTCAATTTAACTTTAACCAATATTTATAATAAAAGTGAAGATATACCAGATAAATATCAAGAGTGGAAATCTTAAAAACCTAAATAAATAATAAATAAGGATTGTTATGTCACGCGATGGCTCAGTTGCTCCAAAAGAGCGTATTAATATTCGATATGTTCCTGCTACAGGAGATGTAAGTGAAGAGGTTGAATTACCTCTAAGTATGATGGTTATTGGTGATTTTTCTGCAAAATCTGATGATACTCCAATAGAAGATCGTACACCAGTTAACATCAATAAAGATAATTTTAATGATGTACTTGAAGGCTATTCTCCAAACATTAAGGTTAATGTTGAGAATAAATTAAGTGGAGAAGAAGGCGGGCAAATAGGCGTTGATCTTACTTTTAATAGCATAAAGGATTTTTCTCCTGAATCGTTAGCTGAAAATGTTCCTGAACTAAAGAGCTTACTTGATTTAAGAGAAGCCCTCGTTGCATTAAAAGGACCTCTTGGTAACGTACCTGCTTTTCGTAAGAAAATTGCGTCAATTCTTCAAGACGAACCTTCTCGTAAGTTGTTGTTAGAAGAGTTAAATGTTGATAACACGGAAGAAGGATAGAAGCTAGTATGAGTTTAGATGCACAAACAGCAGAGCAAGACGTAAGTCTAGCTGAATCAGGTTCGTTACTTGATAGTATTTTGAATGAAACAAGATTAAAGCCTACAGATGAAGGTTTCAGTATCGCTAAACGTGGTGTTGAAGCATTTATTGCTGAACTATTAAGTCATAATGCCGTTGAGAAAGTAGAGCAATCACTTGTTGATTTAATGATTTCAGATATTGATGCTAAATTATCATCGCAAGTTGATGCTATTTTACATAATGAAGAAGTTCAAGCTATTGAATCGACTTGGCGTGGCCTTAAATATCTTGTTGACCATACTGATTTTCGTGAAAATATTCAAATAGAACTAATTTCTGCGAAAAAAGATGAAGTATTAGACGATTTTGATGATGCACCTGAAGTGGTTAAATCTGGTCTTTATAAGCAAATATATACGCGTGAATATGGCCAATTTGGTGGTAAACCTGTAGGTGCTGTAATTTGTGATTACCAGTTTGATTCTACATCGCCTGACATGAAACTATTAGAATATATGTCGAATGTTGGCGCGATGTCGCATGCACCATTTATTTCATCTGTGTCAGCTAAATTCTTTGGCGTGGATAGTTATGAAGAATTACCGAATCTTAAAGATCTTAAATCGGTATTTGAAGGACCGCAATATACGAAATGGCGTGGCCTTAGAGAGCATGAAGATGCGCGTTATTTAGGTTTGTGTGCTTCACGATTTATGTTGCGCAGCCCATATTCTGTAGAAGATAACCCGATTAAGTCATTTGATTATAATGAAACTGTTACTGATAGTCATAATAATTACTTGTGGGGTAATTCAGCATTCGCGATGGCATCGAAAATAGCAGAGTCATTTGCGAAATATCGTTGGTGTCCAAATATCATCGGACCACAAAGTGGTGGCGCTGTATTTGATTTACCTATTCATAATTTTGAATCTATGGGGCAAATTGAAACTAAAATACCAACAGAAATCCTTATTTCTGATCGCCGTGAATACGAATTAGCTGAAGAAGGCTTTATCGCGTTAACGATGCGTAAAGGTTCTGACAATGCGTCATTCTTCTCAGCAAACTCAGTTCAAAAGCCTAAAGTGTTTCCGAATACACCAGAAGGTAAAGCCGCTGAAATGAATTATAAATTAGGTACGCAACTACCTTATATGTTCATTATCAATCGATTAGCGCATTATATTAAAGTATTGCAGCGTGAACAGATCGGTTCGTGGAAAGAACGTTCAGATTTAGAAATCGAGCTAAATAAGTGGATACGTCAATACGTTTCTGATCAAGAAAATCCGCCAGCAGAAGTTCGTGGTCGTCGTCCGTTAAGAGCGGCTAAAATCAACGTGTCGGAAGTTGATGGCGATCCTGGCTGGTATAAAGTCTCACTATCAGTTCGACCTCATTTTAAATATATGGGGGCAAGTTTCGATCTGTCTTTGGTTGGTAAATTAGACCAAAGTTAGGCTGATTTATATTAATTTACATTTAATTTTAAGCGGTGAGCATGTATCACCGCTTAATTATAAGATAGCGTATGGAAAAAGGTTATAGACTGTTCGAACGTATTGAGCTGGGTGAAAGTAAAAATAGCTATGAAAAAGTGGTATCTCACAAACACTTAGTCGAATCTATTCATCAACATCTTGCTGACTTGCTTAACACTCACGCAGGTAATGCGATGATCTGTGTTGACTATGGACTACCAGATTTCAACGATGTGTTATCCAATCATACTAATTTAGTATCAAACATCCGCAAAAATATCATATATACAATTAAAAAATTTGAACCTCGAATTAAACGGGTAAATGTACTATATCGCACGAATAATGATGATCCCCTTCAGCTTAATTTTAGCATCTCTGGAGATATCTCTCATAATGGCATGAAGATGCCATTATCGATAGATGTTCATATGGGAGTCAATGGACAATTTAACGTATGAATGGAGTATTAAGTGAGTAATATTAGGTACTTTCAAAGTGAGCTGACTTATCTAAAAGAAGCTGGTAATGAATTTGCTAAGCAGCATCCCAAACTAGCTAATTTTCTGTCAGAAAGCTCTCATGATCCTGATGTAGAGCGGTTATTAGAAGGGTTTGCATTTTTAACTGGCCGTATTAGAGAAAAAATAGATGATGAATTTCCAGAGCTAACTCAATCTCTAATGACATTGTTATGGCCTCATTATACTCGTTCTATACCTTCAATGTGTATTGCTCAGTTAACTCCAAATAGTGGTGGTGTAACAGAAAAAACACGTGTTTCCTCAGGTGTAGAAATGGCCAGTAAATTGATCGATGGCACCAAATGCATTTTTAGAACTTGTTATGACGTTGATATGTATCCAATCAAAATCAATAGTGTAAAACAAGAGAATAGTCGTTCTAGCTCTGTTATTAGTCTCAATCTCAGTGTCGAAAATGACCTTGAGCTTTCTCGTATTGGACTTGATACATTAAGATTTTATCTAAATGGTGAACGCCATATTTCAATGAGTGTATTTCTTTGGTTGTTCCGTTACTTGGATTATATCGAGTTGGATGCGGGGGGAGGATGTTGCAAGCGGTTACCAGCTTCAATGATTACTCCAGCCGGTTACGCTGATAATGAAAGCTTATTACCTTACGGTGAAAACTCGTTTGCTGGCTATCGGTTATTACAAGAGTATTTTTCATTACCAGAAAAATTTATGTTCTTTGATCTTCATGGGCTTGATTGGCTAAATGGGTTACCACAGCGGAATACAGTTAAAATATCATTTGTTTTTTCTCGCGCCTTACCTTTAGATGTTGTGATAAAAGATAAGCATTTCCAACTACATTGTACTCCAATAGTAAATCTATTTGATAAAGATGCCGACCCAATAAGAATTGAGCATAAACAAACTCAATATAAAGTTAGGCCACAAAGCCCTAATCAAGATCACTATGAGGTGTACTCGATTAATAATGTTGATAGTTGGGATAATAATGAACGAAAACGTAAACAGTTATTAGAGTTTGAGTCATTTGAGCATCAAATTAATATGTTTGAAAAGCGGGATTATTATAAATCGAATGTTGCAGAGCGAATTTCAGGTAATGGTTTTGAGCGTTATATTTCTTTTTACTCGCACCAGAATGAAATAACGAATCTATCGTCTGAAACCGTACTAATGAAGCTTACATGCAGTAATGCGAATCTTGCCGAGCGATTGATTATTGGTGATATTACTTATTCTACACAGAATTCACCAGGGTATTCTTCATTTACGAATATAACAAAACCAACTGCATCAGTTAGTCCTAATATTAACGGAGCACTTCAGTGGCAGTTAATCTCGAATATGTCATTAAACTATTTGTCACTTGCAAATATTGATGCGTTAAAGATTTTATTATCAACATATGATTTTAATGCGAATAGTGATCGACAATCTCAACGCGCTTCTCAGCAACGGTTAGACGGAATAAAAAATATAGTAACAGTACCTGTTGAACGTATTTATAAAGGTGTATCAATACGGGGTATGAAGCTAAAAATGGATATGGACTCGAATTTGTTTACTAATGAAGGTGATATGTTCTTATTTTCTTCAGTTCTTAATGAGTTTATACGATTATACGCAAGTATTAACTCATTCACTGAGCTTGAAGTTTTGAACATTGTGAACAGTGAGGTTTACAATTGGTCTGGTAAAGTAGGGCAGCAGCCGATTCTATGATGGATAATATAATAAAAAATGCGCATAATTACAGTTTCTTTCACTTAACCTCATTACTTGAGAAGAAATACCAACAGGATAATAGCGCTATATATAATGGAATTGGGACGAATAAATACACTATTGATGAGTACATTCGTTTTTCTGTTTCACCTGAATTATCTTACCCTAAGAGTGATATAAATAATATAGTCAGTTATCAGCATGGAGGTCGCGATTATATAAATTTAGAAGTTAATTTTTTAGGTTTACATGGTAGCAGTTCACCATTACCAAGCTCTTACGTTGAAAAATTAGCTGGGCGAGATGATGATAACCCTATTCGGTATTTCCTTGACTTCTTTCATAATCGATATCTATCGTTATTATACCAAACGTGGAAGAAATATCGGCATCATGTGCAGTATAAGAGTGGCGCCGGCGATACGTTGTCTGGTCACCTGTTTAATTTTATCGGCTTGTCTGAATCGATACAGCATTGTAATGACGTAAATTTAGATAAGGCTAAGTTGTTATCTTATGTAGGTCAATTATCGACTCGAACACGTTCACCCAAGCTAGTGTCAGGCATTATTGCACATTGCTTTGGGTTAGATAATGTGACAATAGAAGAGTGGGTTTACCGTCGAGTAAATATTTCGGATAGTCAAATTAACCACCTAAATCAACGGAACTGTATATTAGGACATGATTTACATATAGGTAAAACTCTCGCGGATCTATCTGGTAAATTTAACTTATGTATTAATGAATTAGATTTTTCTAATTACCTAAAATTTTTGCCTGGGCAAGAATTAAATACGGTCTTAAAAGAATTAATGAAATTCATTTTAATTGACCCTTTAGCTTGGGATATTAAAATAAAAGTGAAAAATAAGACGTTACCTAAAAATGTACTCGGTAGGGGAGAAGGGAATACATTAGGCCAAACGTTTTGGTTAGGAACATCCCACGACAATGATAATATTATTAGTATCGCGGGATGCTATTAAAGCATGCATTAAAAGTAATGATCGAATGTCTAGAGATTAAGGCTTACTTAAGCTCGCTATAGCAAATTGAAGACTTTCTTGAAAATACAACTCAAAAATATGACAACGTGATTTATTTTATCGATCTACTGATTGATATAAAACAACAGATGTTTGTAATTCGCTAATACCTGAAATATTTTCAATCTTGTCACATAAAATGTGAATTTGATATAAATCCGAAGCTTCTAGTCTTGCTATTATGTCGTATTCTCCTCCCGTTATGCAGGTATTCCTTATTTCAGGAATACCTTTTAATGTTTTAGATACCTCATTACGTTGGCCATTATGACAACTTATTAGCAGGTATGAGATAGCACGCCTTTCTTTACTATCAATTTGTAATTGAGCTGTGTAGCCCCTAATTGTCCCTGCTTTTTCTAATCGATTAATTCTTTCAGATATTGCAGTTCTTGATAAACCGACACTTCGAGACAAATTTGCAATTGATTCTCGTCCGTTAGATAGCAGGATCGATAATATTTTACGATCTAATTTATCTAATCTATCTAGTTTTGTTGTTTCTTCCATTTTTATGTTTTATCCATATTTTTATTTTTATTTTTATTATGTATTCTTATCATTATTTATTTTTTTTGGTAATTCAAAATTGAACAACTCAGGTAGTGTAAATGGATTATTTGGTGTTGCAGGTCGTATTATTATTTTTAGTTCTCGTCCTGACACTTTTATTTCACTTGTAAACCCACCTTCTTCAGATGTCGTTATATTGGTATCGTCTAGTAGACGATATAAGGCCCATTGTCCATCTTTGCTTAGTACATGTTGTTTTCCTTCTTTTGTTATGTCTTGAATTGTGAAATTAACAGAAAAATCTCCACTTTTAGGTGGCCATACAAGTTCTTTGACTTTACTCGGGCCGTGATAGTAATTTAAAACCTGGCCTGCAATGTCAATCTTAGCTCTTATTGCACTTGAATCTAGATCTACAATTTTGATACTAAATGGAACTTTAAATGAGTTTGAAGTATTATCAATCAAGGTATCTCGGATCGTATTGAAGTTCTTTAGTTGTACCATTAATGCCTGAGATAGCTGTAAATACTCTCCATTTACACGTTTAGGTTGCCACAAGTTAATATCATAAAATGCAGATAGATGTTGTGTTATAAAACTATCGAGTATTCCGCCTTTCGCAAAAAAGTTATCAAATTCTTCTAACGAAATTTCTTCAGCAGCCTCTCGATTAAATGGATAGCGATTTGTTCCAATGTATTCAAACTTACCGTAAACATCACTTAACCAGAGTTGTTGTACGCCTTTTGTAGCCTCTTGGAGCATCATCGCCCATGTTTGATTTACGATATCTAATAACCAAGTTCTGATCGGTTCTGGTGATTTCTGCGCTATTTGTTTTAGTCGGATCAAAGGATCTGACTCTGTAATTTCCATTCTTTTTTTAGCGGCGGATAGTGCGGCCATTTGTCGGTTTGGTGAGTCTGTAATATCTTTCATGTAGGTTCTAACTTGACTCAAAGCCCTAATTATCTCGTCCCATGGTGTTGGAGAGCTATCTGTTTCTCTTATCTGTAATTGGTTAATTAAGAAGAACGCTTGCTCAACTCGACCCATTAGTAAATAGTCAGGTTTTAAGGTTTCTTCTGCGATACCAGCTGTTGCTTCTAGGGCTTTATTAAGTAATTCATTTTTTGAATTTAGTAACTTAAGTTCTTCTTTTGATGGTGAAAATTTGGTGTTTGTGTATAACTGTTTTAATACCGTCGTTAAAGGTGATGATGGCCCTGAAATAAGATCAATTGAATCGGTAAGTTCAATTATATTATTATATGGCTTTATTTTTAATTCACTAAGTGCGTTTCTCCATTGACTAATATAGTCGTCGGCGTATTTCTTCCGTACTTTGGTTTCAAAGATATTTAACTCTTGTTCTGTCGGTACGATATTATTTGATAATCCTAACACCCAGTCATCTGCAATTATTTTTTCAGATAAAAGCTCAGTTTGAGGTCGGTAAAATGTGCTAAATCCAGTTGAAGTATAAATTTTGTTTATGTTAATGTGTTGTTTATTTAAACGGTCACTAAAAACATTGTCAAAATCGAACCCAACAGTTCTCGCTATATCTAGCTTACCTAAATCAATACCTTTTGCTTGTGATAAAATGTCAGAGTAAACCATATCCACTTTAGATTTTGATAACAGATAACGACGGGTCGATCTAACTAAATCCACATTTATATCAACTGGGGGGAAATCAGTCTGAAAGTAAGTTGTTAAGTATATAGTAGATTTTTTGACATTATCTTGATTCGATATCATTGTCATTAATATATTTTTTGTTTGGTTATTTAAATAATCAATATCTCTTTTATCGGTTTGTTCTAACATTAAATAAGCTTTGAGTAGTGCTAACGATTCGTTATAACGGTTATGTTTTTGGCTTAGCTGAATTGTGTAAACCTTTTCAACTAGCGGGATTAATTTGTTATTAATTTCAAGTATTAATCTTTTATAAGCCAGTTTAGTTGTTGTGTCTAATTTACTTAAATTAAGTGATGTAAATTCGTCATCAAGAGCATGATTACTTGCTATCCAAGCATCATATATTGGTTCTATGTTAGTGATTACTTTACTCAACTCTTTATTTAAATCTAACTTACGCTGTTTTATTGAAGACGAGTTATCAACAGTGTCAATATCAATTAAATTATTGATGACATTTATATTACTTATTAATGTTTCTTGTAGCGTGTAACCAGTTAAGAACAGGATTAAGATGCAGCCTGATAGGGTAAGGTAACTATTTCGTGTCAGCGTACGGAGGTAAGCTTTGTTTTCACCTGCGTAGCTCGCTTCTGGGAGAATTCTAGATTCGATCAAAAAACGGGAGAAATAAGGTGTTTCATTTAGTTGCATATGTTCAGATGCGATCATTGGTAAATTGAAATAATTGCTACAACTTTTTGCTAATAGGTTGTATTTTCGTCCGCCTTGTAATCCAGATGTGAAAAATAGTTCTCTAATATCAAGATTATAAATTCCTCGGTTTACCTGACTTAATTGATTTACTAGGCGCATTATTTCGGTTTTGCAAAGCTCAAATTGCTTGGGAAATGAAATAATAGCTTGCTTATCTTCGAAGTCATTACACTGAGAGGAACAGTCTAAAGTACTTTGTTCCATCGTTTTAACTATATTATCAAAACAGTCTAAGTAATATTCGGTAATTGCACCTTTAGCCTCTTTGAGCGGAATGCTTAAAAACTCAATATGTGACTTGAGAGGACTATGACTGATAAATTCTTTAAAGCCATTCAGTTTATCAATTTTAGTTATTAGTATGTAGATAGGTAGTGCACTAGATATTTGTCCTACAATAAATTCTAAACGGGATGATAATATATTCATTGTATAATCTAACTGTTCATTTTCATGAACAATTAGATATTCGATATCCCAGAATAATAAACAACCAGCAAATGGTTTTCTTGGATTTGAACGTATTAATTGTTTAATAAACGCTTGCCAAAGTTCGTCATCGTTAGCAGATTGTTCTTGAAAAGTAAGCCTATGATTAGGCTTTAAAAAAATGGCACTATCAGACTCCATCCAAGTAAAAAAATCGTTGCTCACGGTTTTTTTCTTATCCAGTGGTTTTATTGTATTTGATGTTTCTAAAAAAGTTGATTTACCACTGGATTTATTACCTAGGACGATATAAAGCGGTTTCTTTCCCGATGTATTCATCAATGCTTTTAGCGTATCGGTTAGGATCTCAGCTTCTGTTTCAATATTATTTATTTTTGACGATTTTTTACGTTTATAATATAAAACAATATTAAATGCCAAGTATAAACTTATAACAACCGAGATTGGTAACCAAAATAATAATGAATTTGGTTGGATATCGAGCCAAAATACAATTGTGATAAATCCACCGATTGCTAAAATAGCAATCAATGATGAAATAAATAATGGTTTTCTATAAAACTGAAACATAAATACCTTTTACTAAATAATATAGTGCTATAAGATTAATTTCGGTCATTCTGATACTTTTGATGTCAGCGAATTAATTCTGAGTTGATAGACGTTGAGGATGTATTGTGCTTTTTTTATATCATTATCATCCATCGAGTTTTCTGCGTATTCAATGCGCGCAAGTAATGGGAATAATGTATTACTGAATTTATAAGACTTTGTGATCGATGATGATTGCGATGTTAATTGAGCATTCGCAATGATTGTTCTAGCACGATTAAATTGCTGTTTGATACCTGAGTAGCTATTTATCAGGTTATTTTTATCATTGTAAAAATTATGTTCAAGAGATTGATAAATAATTGAGTCTGAATATACCCCTTTAAGGGCGTTGATGATAGATGTCAATGTATTCAGTTTATTGATTTTGAGTGGGTCTTCAGACCAATTTTTGAAAAAAACAGTGCTTTTATTGAAGACAACTTCTTTTAATTCTTGTTGAGTACTTTTGGGGCTATGTGTTAGTTCTTGGATTAGGGAAGAAAAATCATCAAAATTTGCGTTTTTAAACGTTTGTAATAATTTCTGCTGCTGATAATGTTTGAAACCAAAGAACATTATAAATATAACGATTAATATACAAATTATTATGGGCTTTTTTTTATATACCACTTTTGGCTTGGGACGACTGACTGTTACAGGTATTTCTGCAATTTCTGGTAATGATGTTGTCGTACTGGTATTAACATCAATTATCGTTTCAAGATCTTCAACATTTTGACTTGATTTTTTCGCTTGCTGATCTTGTTTTATTTGAGTCTCTTTTAATTCTTCGATCCACTGAGATAAAATTCTGCGAATCGGGCTTAAAGAAGGGGTTTTAATCCCATAATGTGATTTTAGTTCTTCTTCTATTTTTAATGTTAGTCTATGTCCGATTTCGATTAATTGAAGATCGTCCACGTTGACAGCCATTTTTTTCTGTCGTTTCGTCGTATGCTCAATCATCCATTCAAAAGCACCAATCCTGGCTTTTTCTTTGTTGTACTCTGGATACGCACTGTACCAATATACGAGGGTTAAATCGTATATTGCACTTAAACCATCGACAAGACCTTTAAGTCCATGAATATGGGTTGCTGCCGTCGTATAATAACAAGCACTCCGAAAATCTTTGCTTTGATTTGTTAAAATATCGACTGATAGTGAGTGGATCTTTTTCCATGATACATTCGATGAGATCCTATTAAGTTCGTTAACCTGTCTTTTGAGTTCGGTAAATGTATCGAGTTGATTAGTGTCTTCCCCCTCTGGCGAGGATTTGTCTATTGGACGTCTTGTAAAATCAGAAAAGTACATTTAAAAATATTAACTCCATTTTATCCAAAACCATTAAGTGCACATTTAAGGCTCAAAATAACTTGTAATAATTCAAAATAATTCACATCAATGCAACATATTGTACAACAGTTAAAAATAAGACACAAAGATTACAGTTTTTCCATAAGGATTACGGTAACTTGCAGTTGTTTACAGTTATTTACACGTGGGGGCGCAACTCTATCAGAATACTAATCTATAGGTAACTAATAATAGCTATGATATAGGATTTTAATTTCTAGGTCATTGGTCAAACTAACTGATTGACTAGGCATTATGACTATTGTGGTGTTTATTGTGTAAATAATTGGTTTTTCTGCCTTATTCTCTTGAAATTGAAGTTGTTGATGTTATCTTGCCACTAAATTTACCTAATTTTAATGATGTTTAAGGTGTGAATGTTGAGGTTATCGATTGTATTAGTATTATTTTCTTTTTGTATGGTTTGTGCAGAATCTGCTTTTGCCAAAGGTGAGCGATATGGAATATCGGCGCAATATTTCAATATTAACAGTGTGGAATTTGATGAGGGTAGTACAGAAGAAACTAATACGATTAAATTTGGATTTGCGCATACCAGGCCTATTGATGAAAATAATAATCGTTGGCGTTGGCTGTTTAACCTTAATTTTTTGTCAACAGAAATACCAGCACAGAGTAATAGCGGATCGAAAAGTGCAGATGTTTACGGCCTATATCAAGAAGTTCAAAGCCTTCAATTTAGGGTTATGCCTCAATATGCGGTAGCTGATTGGGGTTGGGTGACACCACTTTTAGGACTTGGGATTTCTACAAGCTATAGCCAGTATTCAGAACGTTGGCGAGTTGATCCCGATGGTGTTAAATACGGTGACCAATTAGAGGACATAGAGGCATTTGAGTACGGTTTAGTTGCTAGTGTTGGAACGGTAATTAAGTTAGGTAGTAATCCAAATGCTCATTTACAGCTCGTTCCTGAAATTTTATATAACCATTCGTTTAATAATGGGCTAAGTGGTATAGAATTTTCTTTAACGCTTTTGTTCTAGGCTAAGTTAGTGAGTATTATGCAGTTAACATTACATATTATTAATTGCCCAGAGGAATATACGGGTAATAAACATATAGAAATGAATGAAAATGGGGGGACGGTAGGTCGAGACCCAAGTTGTAGAGTAACTTTATCTGATCACAATAAATATATTTCTGGTAATCACTCATTAGTTACCTTTTATGGCGGTACTTATTATCTTAGTGATACAAGCACAAATGGAACATTTATTAATGATCGTAAGATATTAAAAAATCAACCCGTTGCATTACACGAAGATGATCTGATCTTGATGGGAAGATATGAGTTTTCTGTATCGCTAGAAAATATGGTAAATAATATTGATATAGCGGTTGATATTGATGCCCGAGCTAATGATGATGATCCTCTTTCAAGCCTAGATATTTCTACGTCGGAGAATATCTCGGATAATCAGGGTGTGATTGAAGATTTATTTATTGAAACGCAAGGCGATGATGTTAATAGCGATGATCCTATTGCTCATATTGATTTTAATATGGAGAAAACAATTGGGTTATTGGATGATGAAATTCCGCAAGAAGTAACGCCTTCACGCACCGATTGGCAAATTCCAGATGACTTTGAAAGTGTTCATTCTGAGTTTGATCTGCCTAATATTATCCCTGAAAACTGGATGGCGGATACTACTGAAGATGTGACGAGTGAATATAAGCAGGCTCCTAGGTTACCTAAACCTGAAATCATACCAAATGTCGAAATAAGTGAGCCCGATCCAGAGGCAACTGCTTTGAGGTCAACTCTTTTACCTAATACTGAACAAGTTTTCCGTGATGTTGAACGAATAGAACCACCTGTTCAGACAAAGCAAGTTTTCCGCGATGTTGAACGAATAGAACCACCTGTTCAGACAAAGCAAGTTTTCCACGATGTTGAACGAATAGAACTACCTGTTCAGACAGAGCAAGTTTCCCATGATGTTGAACGAATAGAATCGCCTGATGTTGAGCGAATAGAACCATGCGTTCAGATAAAACAAGATGCTGAATATAGTGAAAGTTTGGATGCTTTTTTTAAGGGAATGAGAATTGATGAGCTAGAATTACGAGATCAAACGCCAGAATTTTTTAATCAAATGGGCATTTGTTTACGTCTTTGTTTAGATAAAATGAATAATGACTTGAAAATAGTATCCTCGTTCAAAAACTCAGCTGAAGCCAATGATGAAAAATCAAATGATGACATTCTCAGACTCATGCTATCACTTAACCAGCAAAATGTTCTATCTCCTTCGGAGTTGTTACAACAAGTACTTGATGAATTAGATTCTCATCATAAAACGTACCATAAAGCAGTGACTAATTTTGTGGTTGCTCAGACTCATCAATATGATCCTATAGCCTTCTCTGATGTGCTTAAAAAGAAGCAGTTGTTGATATCAAAACGAAGAATTTGGAATGAATATATCCAACATTATCGCTCCCAATTAAATGATGAATTTTATTCTTCTGATGTACTTTTACATGAAAAATTAAAGGAACATTATTCAACAATATTAAAGGTAGAAAATGCGTAACCTAACGTCGATATTAATAATGTCATTATTATTACAAGGCTGCTCTATTTGGGAGCAGTTTAAAGAATCAACAGGTATCACGCCTGAAACTTCATCGATTGAATTGAAAGTTGATGCTGCGAGCCTAGTTAATTTACGCATAAATGGTCAACCATCTCCCGTTATTTTGCGTATGCATGAACTTACATCTCCGATCTTATTTCGTAGCTTAGATTTTTTTGCGTTATTTGAGAGTGATAAAGATGCGCTTGGTGACGAGTATATTAAGCGTTACGAGTTTGAAATTCAGCCCAATGAAAAAATTCATGAAATTATTCAGTTAGATCCAGCGACACGTGCTGTCGGTTTTTCTGTTGCTTTTCGTAAAATTGATGGTTCAGCATGGCGTAAATTAGAACTAATCGAAGAAAAAACCAATTATTTTTTGAAATTACATATCGAAGGTAGTGAACTCACTACAGACAGTACTCGTGGTATTGAACAAAATTATTTCTAAGGAATTACAGAATGTCTCTTTATAATCCCGTTATGTGGCAAGATGGAATGTTCATGAAGCCTCAGCATTTTCAACAGCTTGAACGACATCATGACAAATCTACGAGTATGCTTAATGTATTTTCAACACCTTTACAGTGGGGTGTTAAAAAGATAGTTGTGAATGATAGTTTACTTGCGCTGGGTAAGATTGGTATTAGCCATGCGGAAGGGATCTTACAGGACCGAACACCATTTGAATTACCCTTGCTTGCTAATTTACCCGATGTGAGAGACGTCGATTCATCTGTTGTGGATAAAATTGTTTACTTATGTTGCCCATTACCCTCTGTTCGTGCTGAATTGTTTGGGGAGCCGGGTAGTAATGCGCGTTATATTCAGTCTACACAAGATGCGGTTGATGCATGTTATGGCAGTGAAGATATGGCCAACATTATGATCGGTAAACTGACATTTAAATTAATGTATGATGATGAAGATAAGAGCGCTTATACATCGATCCCTATCTGTAAAATTTTAGAACTAAAACCAGATGGCACCGTTGTACTTGACGAGCATTTTATTCCAACGTGTGTGGATATTAAAGCATCGGCTGTATTAATTAAGTTTACAACTGAATTTGCTTCTATGTTACATCACCGTGCGGAGTTAATCGTACAACGATTAGGCGCTGTTGACCAGCAAGGTGTATCTTCTGTCTCCGACTTTATGTTATTGCAAACCCTAAATCGACTAGAACCCTTGTTCTGGCATTTCACTCATGTTGAAGGCATTCATCCAGAAACGTTTTATCGTTACTTGTTACAAGCCGAAGGTGATCTTGCGACATTATGTTCATCGACAAGACGCCCACGAGAGTTTGAAAAATACAATCACGGTGCATTAACCGAATGCTTATCAGGTATTCTACAAGACATTAAATTAACGTTAAGTGTAATGTCTGAGCAACGAGCAATTCCATTAACCTTGAAAGAACAAAGTTACGGTATTCGAACTGCTCCTATCCCAGATCCAAGTATTATTACATCTACAACACTCATACTGGCTGTTAAAGCGGATGTGTCATTAGACGTATTGCACACCAAGTTTGTCGCACAAACTAAGATTGGTTCAATGGATAATATTCGTGAATTGATTAATCTGCAGTTGCCTGGTATTAGCATGAAACCAATGCCTGTTGTTCCACGCCAGCTTCCGTATCATGCTGGTTACACCTACTTTGAATTAGACAAATCGAGTATTGAATGGCAAGCACTAACAAACTCTGCTGCAATAGCGATTCATGTTGCGGGTGATTTTTCTAATTTATCCTTGCAATTATGGGCTGTTAAATTATGAGTTATGTGGACGATGATATTACTGTTGTCCTGTTTCAACCTGCACCGGGTAAACCGATGGAGGTTATGCCCAGCCCTGATTTGTCTCGTAATATCGCGATTGGCGATTTAGATATTAAAAAAATTGGTATCAATCCGCTGATTGATGAGTTTTCTTGGCTTATCGCGAGTTTGTCATGCATGAAGTCGATTCCTTGGATGGATGACCTTGACCCATTTCGAGAGCAAGTAGGGAGAGAAATCCGTAAAGGTGAGCGAAAACTTAACGAAATGGAAGTTGACCGTGCCAGTATTCTGGTTATTCGTTATTGTTTATGCGCCGCGTTTGACGAATCGGTTTGTCGACAAGAATGGGGGGCAAACAGTAATTGGAGCCAAAACAGCTTGTTGTCAGAATTTCATAATGAAACGGCAGGTGGTGATAAGTTTTTTGTCATTTTAGAAAGGCTTAAAAACGATCCTAAAAAATACCGTTACGTCATTGAATTTTTGTATTTGTTATTACAATTGGGCTTTAAAGGTCGCTATGGTCGTGAAGAGCGTGGTAATGAAAAATTAGTTGATATTGGTAATACTATTTATAACTTGGTCAAGAATGACCGTTTAGTTGAGCAAGAAGATCTTCAGCTGACTAATTTAAAAGCGAAGTATTTAACTAAACCGCTGAAAAAAGTATTACCGCCAAAAGTAATTATAGCTGTTACCAGTTTATTGGTTATTGGTATGTATGTTGCGACGTATTTAACGATTGATATACGCTTTCAACAGTTTCTCGACATTTACGGATAAAGGTGGGTAATCATGGGTGTAACGGTTAGTGCAGATGGACTGAGTGTTGTTCATTTGGGATCCGGAGGTAAGGCGAGTGCAACGATACCTGATGTTTGCTTAACCACAGTCGGGAATGCTGTCGTACCAATTCCTTATGGGAATAACGCTGAGTCAGCAGATCTAGCTGATGGTTCAACGACTGTTACAATGGACGGCGGCAACAGTATTGCAATTAAAGGCTGTAAGTTTGCTAAAAGTGCCGGTGATGCAGGAGGGGACAAGAAAGGTGTTGCCTCTGGCACTATTGAGGCCGAAGCTAAATTTATTACCGCCTCCGCAACGGTGAAAATTGAAGGTAAAGGCGTGTGTCGTTTGTCTGATCAAATGACGATGAACAAAGCCAATACCATGTGTATGGGTGGCGCACAAAATCCGTCGGTCACTGTGACTGCCGATGAAGAAGGCACCTATACGGTTGATTTATTCTTGTCTTATGCTGATGGTGATCCTGTTCAGGGGGCGACTTATAGTTTGATTGATCAAACTGGTGCCGCTTTTGAAGGTTCGCTAGGTAATGATGGTGCCGCGTCTATAGGTGGCGTAGCACCGGGTGGTTTTACCATTGAGTACGGTGAAGACAGTCGCGAATTTCAACCCAATGAACCAACCAAAACCAATCCTAAATTTAATCCTGGTGCGAATGCTCAAACCATTATTGAAGACACCAAACGTGGACAGCTCGGCTTTTGGGAGAACACTTGGCGTAAAGCATCAAGTTCTGCTAGTTGGATATGGGGTGTATTGTTAGGTGATTTTAATGATGATGCATCGGTAGAACAAATTATTGCGAACACTGCGTTAACGATGATCCCTGTGGTTGATCAAGTCGGTGATATACGTGATTTAACCGCCAATATCCTTAATATGATGGATGAAGAGGGGCGCGATAAGCCTGAAAATTGGTTAGCCTTGTCGTTCACCTTAATTGGTTGTATTCCACTGTTTGGTAGTGCGCTAAAAGGCACTTGTAAAGTGGTGCTTAAAACAGGTAAAGAGACCAAAAAAGACGATTTATTGGCTATCGTCCGTGCTTTGGGTAAGGGTGACCCTGAGAAGTTTTTGCTTGGTTTAAAGTGGGCTGAATATGCGAAAGAAACCAGTAAAATTTTATCTGATGTATTAAAACCTTGTATTGAAGTTGCGACAGAAATGGCGTCCTACGCAGATCGAATGGGGGCCGACGAACTTGCATCATATTTCGTTAAACTCGGTGACGAAATCAAAATATTCGACAAGATGTCAGTGGATAAACTAAAAAGTGCAATGGGCGAGTTTGACAACTTATTTGCACGTGTACTAGGTAAATCAGAGAAAGTTTATCCAGCTAAGACCAAACATCACACGGGTGGCACAGCGCAAGCGGGTAGTAATAAGACTAAGGCGAATGAGAAGAAGGATAAGAAACCTCAGCGTTGTAAATCATGTGGTAACATTTTGTCCAAAAAGAAAGGACATTGCGTTGGCCGTAAAAATAAAAAATAAACTAAAAGAAGGGATGTTATATGGCGGCTAATAAAAGAGGTAAGCTTAATGATGGATCAAAAATAGATGAGCATATACTTTCGCCTTATTGCCCACTAACAAGCCATCATTTAATTAGTCATAGCTTGTTTTATAAGGTATCAACACCAAGACAAAAGCAAATGCATGATCATCATTATAATTTTGACAAGCATAAAAACTTAGTTTTATTACCAAGTAAAGATGAGAGTAAGGCGAAAATAATCGCGTGTTATTATGCACTGCCGTGGCATTCAAGTGGTCATACCGGAAACCAAATTATTAAGCATTACAATAATAGTGAAAAAGGAAAGGCTGTAGGGAAGAGTGATAACCCATTCGGAGGCAATAAAGCGCAGGGTAAAGGGAATAACCTGACTGAAGATGAACTCAAGATGTATAATGCAGATGCAAAAAAATTAGAAAAAACCAAAGGCTACCATAAAGTTGTGAGTTCTTTATTTTTAACTGTATTAAAAAAATTAAAATGTAATCAAAGTAATTCAGAATATCAGGGATATCTTGATTCGCTATCTGAAGATATCTGTTCTTTAATTTCAGATTTTGACTTATTGCTTAGTAATCCTGGTTATGATTTTGCCAGTGGTCAAGATGGCTGTAATAGCTCTGGGTGTGGTGATCGCGAACATACAAAAGAGCGAACAGTAGGACTCTGGTTATCAGATTACGTTATTAGTGCTTACGTTAATAATGAAGCAGAAGATCGTTTAAATTTATTATCAGAATTGCAAGGGTAAAAAATGGAAGTCGCCGTAATTAATGAAGATTTAATGGAAAGCAATGCGATGTTTATGGTCGCTGATGCACGAGAGTATTTATATAGTACCATGGAGTATCATCCTTGCTCATCGATTCACCCGATTATATGGGAAGATGAATCAATGGTCAGTTTCGGGGTTTTTGATATAACAAACTCGGGTGACTTAAGTGTAACGGCACCGATTGCTGAAGTATTTATGAGCTTTGACCCCTATGGAATAGAAGTCTATCCAAATAAACTTGATTGCGCAGATGGTATGTCAGAGCAACAACGTTATGTCGTAGCAATTAATAACATTGTTGATGTTGTAGATGAGAAACAGAGTAAAATAATTACAAAAACCATAAAATATGATCCAGAAGAACATGGTTATGATGTGTCGATTGAAGATCAAGTTGATGTTAAGCGGACTAGAATTATTCGTTTGTATTTATCTGAAGATAAACTTAAAGCACTACCTGAGGCGAAACGGCATATATTTAGACCTGAAGGGACTGATACCTTTTTCTTTTCTGAAGAGATTTATAATGCATTGTATAAAATAGCGTTAGAAGGGAAGGCTTCAGGATTAACCGCTTATACGTTTGATATTAAAGAAAAAGCACCTAAATTTTAAGGTTGAAATAATGAAAAACGAATATCACCTTTTATCAAAAATACAATTATCTGACTTTCCATTCCAACAATCAGCAAAGCCAATTGTGCCTGTTGAACCTGATTTATTATTGGAAATGACATTTTCACCTAAGTTATTTATCATCGATGATATTTCACCCAAAGTTGAAGCCTTGGTGAAACATGGTGTTGAGTGGCTTGATGCCCGTGTTGATTGCTCTCCGAGTCAACCAGAAGATGATGATATCAAAGTGCATGAAAACTACCG
>Ga0209395_1001423_pt1 | contig 33459 bp, 45 predicted proteins | sample GOMGulsemesocosm_3_FD_184635 | JGI IMG/M metagenome (GOLD analysis project Ga0209395, IMG submission 184635) | Methane-oxidizing microbial communities from mesocosms in the Gulf of Mexico - GOM9D Gulf of Mexico (SPAdes) (version 2) | ecosystem: Environmental > Aquatic > Marine > Cold seeps...
ATGAAGGCGATACTGAACGTCTTTTGTCTATTTTGAATGACCAAGAAATAGTTAAATACTTATCATCAAAAATTCCTACGCCTTATACTTTAGAAGATGCCAGATGGTGGATTTCAACAGGCAGTAAAATGAGTATAGTTAAAGCAATAGATCTCAATGGCTCTTTAGTTGGATGTATAGGAGCAGAGAAAGGTGAATTTGAATATCAGCGCTCTGCGGAAATTGGCTATTGGATAGCAAAAGACTATTGGAGACAAGGTATTGCTACCCAAGCCATTAATGAAATAATTACATTCGTATTCAATACCACAGATATTGTTAGGTTGTTTGCTGCAATTTTTTGTCAAAATACAGCGTCAATGCGTGTATTATGCAAATGTGGTTTCGAACTTGAGGCAATTCATAATAGAGCCATCTATAAAAACGATAGATTTTACAATAATCATGTGTTCAGCTTATTGAAAAAAAAATAAACGACTCAAGTATCATTTATAATAACTAACAATAAAAGGAACTTAGATGAGCAGGCATACAGAATTATCGGCAAAGTTTAAAAGTATGATTAAATGGGTAGTTACACCTATCGGTATTGTTGTCGGGTTTTATTTTTCGTACCATTTAGCAATACATTTCTTTGGATAACATAGAACTAACAAAGTACTTATACAAGACAGTTATTGTTGCTTTGTTTTACATTTTACCAGCCATCAATAAACGTTTAATGTAAGGCTGTTCATAAAAAATAGGGCTGGAGAACAATGGCAGATCAAGCAAATAAAATTCAACGCAGTTCAAATTTAATTAAAGGGTTTATGGCTTTAGTTATATTCACGCAGGCCCTACAAATTTATCAAACTAACGTTATGGATTTTGGCGCTTTAGCAGGCGCCTTTGGTGTTTTATCATTATTGCGTGGCTTACTTTTATCACCGCTATTACTCATTACCCCCATAAAAAATTGGTTTAAACCAAACTTTAATCTCTCAAAAGAAAGCTATAAATATCTATTATTAGCTTTTATATTAATTATAGTTAGCGCATTTTAATAGCTATATACAACAAACGGTCGAACAATAATTGTTGGCAACTTTTAATCAACTGAAAGTTGCGAATTTATGGGAAGCTAAAGGAAAAATAGTGGTGATCAATTATTCAGATTATACATTAGATGAATTATTTGATGTGCATGAAAATATCGATAGGGATAAATATCCACAGCGGTATACAAAATTATGTGAAGAGATTCAACGAAGGAAAGAAACGGGCGAATTTCAACAAAGTAATCCAGAGGCTGTAGAGCCCGATGATGATGACGAAGATGAAAACGAATTTATCATTGAATTTTCTTCAGACGGGAATAAAACAATACGTAAAGTGTTTGTTCTCGGCTTTATTTTGATAAATATTGTAGTTCTTGCCTTTATTTTACCACAATACATTGTTACTGATCTTGTAAACATACACGAATATTCTACGGAAATAGATTTCATTGAGTGTGCTAAAGAAGAAGTGATCAATGATGACACTGATGAAATACATACATTCTTCGACCTCAACATTGGAGCATATCAAGATAGCTTTTCAGCCATTGGTATTGGCGAAGCTAAATGTAAAACCTTAGCAAGTTACTTAAAGATTGGCACCAATGTTTCCATTTGGCATGAAGATGGTTTAATTCACCAATTGAAGTCGAAAGACAAAATATTACTTCCATATATTTATATGAAAGACAGAGTACGTGATCTTAGAACAGATAAAGCAATTTTTTATTGGTTCGGCTTAGCTTTCTTTTGGGCTATCTTATTCAAATCATTAGTAAATGCTGTTGTACCGGGCACGTTTATTTCTAACAAGTAGTTAGTGGCTTATGGTTACTTTTAAGGAACATATAAATGAATTATCAATGTAAAAATATTTTGTTGGCTGTGTTAATAGTAATGTCATCATCATGTACAGATAGCCCACAACAGCCAGACCCAGACTTTATTCCCAAAAACACCACTAATACTTTTTCACAAGCAACTAGCCCGGTAGTATTTATTGATGAAGCACATCATAATTTCCATACGATAAAAGGCAGATATAAAGCATTTGCCGAAGTATTGAAAAGCGATGGCTATACTGTTAAACCAGGTGAAGAAAAGTTTACTTTAGACTATTTGAAACAAGCTGATATCTTAGTAATCGTAAATGCGCTTGATACTAATAGGCGAGATTATAACCCTCCATACGGTGATGCATTTGACGCCGAAGAAATTGCAGCCCTTAGATTATGGGTATCTCAAGGTGGCTCTCTTTTCTTTATCGCTGATCACGCACCTTTCCCAAAGGTATCTGATAAATTATCGCTCGCTTTTGGTTTTGAATTTAACAATGGTAGTGTCAATACCGCTCTATTTAATATTGACAATAGTAGCCTTGCACAGCATGTAATTACCCAAGGGAATTCGGAGAGAAAACCTATCGTTCAAGTAAAATCATTAGGCGGTTCGGCTTTTAAAATACCTCCAAATGCCAAACCTTTGTTAACGTTAGGTAAGGGGGCAAACTCTTTCATGTCTGATATACCGCTACAAGTAACTGCGGGTTCACATAGAATATCGATGGATGGATGGTATCAAGGTGCTGTTTTAGAATTAGGTAAAGGGCGAGTGGCTGTTTTTTCTGAAGCTATGATGTTTACCTCACAAGTCTATATTCCCACAGGTAAAAAAATGGGATTAGTTTCCTATGGTGCTGAACAAAACGAACAATTTTTACTGAATGTAATGCATTGGCTTTCTGCTTTAATTTAAGAATAATTGAAAGCAGAACCTATACGGCTAGTTAACAATATAAAGATCTTGTCAATCTTTGTTTTAATTTTAAATTACAGTTTAGCTTTTGTCATTTATTTACTAGTGCAAGGAAAAAGAATGATAAAAGCTATCAATATTTTTTAATGTTTTATCTGCGTTATTTATCCTCTCTTTGATCTGTAATTACTTTTCATCCATTAAAAAGCCGCGTTTTAATAAATGTATTGAAAAACACCTTGATGTTAGGTAATTCTATACATTCAGTTAGGACATTATAGGCAAGCTTTGTAACCTATTGTCTTATAATTTGATTAATCATCAGAACAAAAAAAGAGATATCTATGTATAAAATTATTATTTGCGCAATTGAGGCTAGTGATGAAGGTAAAGAGATACTTTCAAAAGCATATAACCTTGCGCAACTTCATAATGCCGAGCTGTTCGTTACGCACGTTATTCCGTACACTTTGCTTCCTAAAGATTATCAAAAAGAAATGAAAGAGAATATATCACCCGAAATCGAATCAATAACTCAATCTTCAGGGTTGTCCAAGGACAATGTAACCGTTAAGTTTGGTAAGCCTTACGAGCAAATTTGTATGTTAGCTGAAAAGAAAAATGCTGATCTAATTATCCTTGGAACTCATTCCAAAAAAGGGTTAAATGCGCTTATAGGCTCAACGGCAAATGCAGTAGCAAACTATGCAAAATGTGACGTTACCCTAATAAAAATTTAATCTTATGAATAAGCTCTATATCTAGGGCTTTAAACTCACATGGTCGACAATGCTCTATTTGTATTGCTAGGACACTACCTTATTGATAACCACAGTATTAATGTCGATACCTTAAAATATCTTCGTTCTATTAGAATGAAATTTGATTAAACTGTATTTTCCGCTTAATGTAGCATTATACGTTTATCAGAAGTTTAATCTGTAATTAACAATCTCTGATTAAGCTGTCAGTTATGCAGTTTCTTCTAGCATGGTACGAAAAAATTTCATAAGGAAAAGACTCGCAATGAATACCAAGAATAAAAGTATAAAGTTACCTTTAAAAATTCGAATACTATTAGGTATTTTCGCTATCCCTTCATTATTTTTAGCATATATGGTTGGAACAATGGTATTAAATGGCGAGTACCAAGGCATTGATTATTTCGAGTGGATTTATTCGTTGCTTGGGTTTTTCGCCATGTATATTGCAATATCAGGAAAACGGGTATTTTAGCTTTCGTTAATTTAGGTAGCGATAAAGATTATTGATAACAAACTTTTAACCGATGAGTTATTACCAGTTTGTACAAATTATTTATTCGGCGTTAACTGTTTACCAAACAATGGAGTTGCAGTAATGCTGAAAATAATAGGCTTTTTGTCAGTATTTATGATGTATCAACAAACTGTTCAAGCAAGCCCTTGTAATTCGGTTAAGTCAGTAGAGTGGTTGCTTGGCAATTGGAAATCTGAAAATAGTGAACATTTAATCAAGGAATCTTGGAAACAAATCAGCATTAAAACTTATGAAGGCAATGGGCAAACATATTCTATTAAAAAAAATATGATTATATCTTCAGAAACATTACGGATAGTTGAAATGTCAGGAGAGGTATTTTATTTTGCTAAAGTTGCCAGTAATACTTTACCTGTAGCCTTTAAGTTAACAAATTGTACAACTCAAACTGTCACATTCGAAAACTTACTTCATGACTTTCCTAAAAAAATTAGTTACCAATTGAATAAAGACAAAAGCATGACTGTTAATGTAACAGGAGAAAAAGAAAGTGGCTTTTCAATTGACTTTATTGGTGATAATTAAAGCAAATTTACTGTTAAAACAATAAATCTTCAAATAGAATAATTTTTTCAATATATATAACGCTTATTAAAGCATTATTTTATCAATCTAGGATTGCTTTATGTTAAAAAAATCCGTGCTTATTTTATTATCATATCTACCTCTATCAGTTTGTTCGGCTGAGTTTGAGTTATCTCTTGGAGCAGGTTTTCAATATAGTGGGCTAATTGGCTCTCAGTTAGCATTGAAACATCAAGATAGTAAATATTTCATGTCGGTTGGTTTGCCTGGTTATTCAATAGGCATGCAGACGATTGTCTCAGATAATGAATACCATTCTGCCGGTTTCTCACTTGGTGAAATTCAAGGGATTTTTGATGGAGACAGCAAATACGGTTTTATTACTTATAATTATCATGTAAATGGCTTTAGAAATAGCGGCTGGGTTTTTGGTGCCGGCGTCGGTGTTTATGATGAAGAATCAAATACACCATTATTTAGTAATGAACAAACAAACCCTTCAAAGAAAGCAATGCTTTCCTTAGATATCGGTTATAAATTCTAATATGGGGAGCTATCGCACATTTAATATAGTTCAGCGTGAGTGCTTTAACCCCCAATTATTTCTCTACTAAGATATTATTTGATCCCTTATAACTCAGATAAAGACAAGGAATCTCATTAATGAAAAAGACAGAAGTTTTAACTTTACTTGAGGCGAACCAAAATGCCACGGGCATACAGAGATGGGATAAAAATAATAGCAAGTTACCTAAACTGAAAAGCTATGGGATCGGCCTTACGGTTCTTCGTAAGCTGGCCAAAAAAATTGGCCGAGATCATAATCTTGCCCTTGAATTATGGGGGAGCGAGTTCTATGACGCAAAAATCATATCATTACTTATCGATGATCCCAAAAAGATCACGCGTCAGATGGCAGAGACTCAAGTAGAGAGTGTAAACCAAGGCCATCTCAGACATGTATTTTCTTCGTGTGGAGCTGCACTTGCTAAAACGGCCTTTGTTGTGGAAATTGCCGGAGACTGGGTAATAAGTAAAGATGCGCGAAGACGGTGTTGTGGTTACGGTTTGTTATATGAATTATCTAAGTCCAAAAAGAAAAGCACTCCGGACGAAAACTTTTTTCTCGCCCATATAAAACATATCAATACCACATACGAATCAGAGCCATTATCAGTGCAGGGCTCTATGGCTGGAGCCCTACTAGGTATTGGTAAGCGAACTAAAATGCTCAATAAAGCGGCTTTGAAGGTTGCACGCCATATTGGACCTGTAGAGTTCGAGACCCAAAGCGGGAAATGTGAACCTTTTGATGTTTACAAGCACTTAACTAGTGATTACATCAAGAAAAAGCTCGGTGTATAGTTGTCACCTGAACAATTGTTATGCAATAAATTAAATCATAAAGCTAATAGGAATATTAAGAGTATGAGTACAAATATTGATGTTGAAAAAATTGGTCAAATAGCTATTGCAATTTCTGACTTGAAAACGTCTGTCCACTTTTATCGGAATATACTTGGCTTAGAGCTATTATTTGAAGTTCCTTCAGGTTTAGCATTTTTTAATTGTGGTGGCACTCGATTAATGTTGACCACCTTGCAAGGAAATAAACAAGATCACAATACAAGTACTATTTATTATAAAGTTTCAGATATTAATAAAGCATCAACAATTCTACAAAGTAAAGGTATTACCTTTGAGCGAGAACCACAGTTTGCAGCCAAAATGGTAGATCATGAATTATGGATTGGATTTCTAAGAGACCCTGATAATAATTTGGTTGGTCTTATGGCAGAATTACCGCTAGGATAATTGAGTTGACAAACAATATCGGCTAGCTGACTAATTTTTTGGGATAATGAGCGCAAGATAGAATAAAGTTTTGTCTTTGTTTACTACCTATATCAATCACTAAATACTTTAAGTTTACTATTTATCAGTAGACTAATTGATAACCTACTAACTTTTCTTCGAGGCATTATGAACCGCAGACAATTTATTAAGAGCTCTTTAATTATTAGCAGCTCCGTAGTAGGTGTCGGGGCTAGTACCGTTCTCTTAATTGACGGCGCCAATAGTTTAGAGCTAAAAATAGCAACTGCATTAGGTAGGTTAGAGCGGTTAACTGACAAAAATTTGTTATCTACCGGTGAATGGGATATAGCTAAAATATTTATGCATTGCGCTCAAAGTATTGAGTATTCTATGGCTGAATTTCCACAACATAAATCTCAGTTTTTTAGGAATACCATTGGGAAATTAGCGTTTACGATTTTTGAGTCTAAAGGAAGGATGGTTCATGGCTTAAGTGAACCTATCCCTGGCGCACCATTGATCAAATCTAATTTAGATAGTAAAATTGCGTTGGATCATTTAAGGCTATCATTCATTAGATTTTTGAATTACAAAGGTAAACTAGCACCTCATTTTGCATATGGTGATTTAACAAAGAAAGAATATGAAGTAGCACATATTCTTCATTTATATAATCACCTCGAAGAAATACAGAGCTAACAACTCAAATCGACCTTTATAGTTACCTCTAATTTTAACTCATTTAATATGACAGGATTTTTTAGGCACTATCAGCGTAATCATTTGTACGAAATAAAATATAAATAACAACAATCTAGCCGGAAAATCATGAGTATAATTATAGTTTCAGATGTATTTGGTGTAACGCCAGCATTATTAAAAATAGCTGACAAACTAGAAGCTATTTCTATTATTGATCCCTATCAAGGTAAAATGATGGAATTCGAAAACGAGGAACATGCATATTCTTGCTTTGTTAAAACAGTTGGACTAGATAACTATTTTTCAGTTTTATTACAAGCCGTTGAATCAAGTAAACATACTGTCACGTTAATAGGTTTTAGTGTCGGTGCTTCAGTTGTTTGGCGGTTGTCAGAAATTAAGGATGAAAAGTTTATTAAACAAGCTTTTTGTTACTACGGCTCTCAAATAAGAAAATTTACAGAAATTGAACCTTGCTTTGATATAAATTTGGTATTCCCAGCATGCGAATCTCATTTTGATGTCTTAGAGCTACAAAACACTCTCATGAAAAAAAATAACGTCAAGATTACAAAAGTTAAATATTTACATGGTTTTATGAATTACCATTCAAGTAATTATAATGATGATGGTTATACAGAACATTTAAGCTTTTTGTGTTCAGCGGTTAACTAAAAGCATATTTAAGACAAAGTATATGTAAAGTTTCAGTTATTACAGTGTGTATTACTATCAAAGCATAATTTACTAACACTGAAATTTTAGTTAGTTAATTATTTTACTTAACAATTTTTACTCGTGAAACCGACTTAAGTGCAAGGAGTATAATGAACAAGACTGCTTTAAAATGGATTTTGGTATCAATATATCTCGCAATCGTAATTGTGTTTGGGCTATTGTTTGACTGCCAGTCTGATAGTGGCCGGCCGTTAATTATTTTGTTAGGTATTACACCGTTAGTCATCATCAATATTAATTTTTTTCTGCAATTACCCATTAATTTACCGCACTTTCCTGAAGTATTAGAAGTATCCAATTACTCACTAAGAGGTAGATTAGTTGTTATTACTTGGTTGATTTTTATAGTACTGATCACTACAGCAGCATTTAATGACTTTGGTTGCAGCATATAATAAACGAGCAATACAGAATTTTAGTGCTTATTTCTGTTAACTGATCTTTTGCTTTATTCATGCCTAAGTCTAAACAACTATAATTAATTTTGAATTGGCGTAGAAGTTATGGCGTTTACCTCCTAATAAGGCCTATGTTATAAAAGAAAATGGATTAAAACTCGGATCATATTATATTAGGGCCAATGCTTCTGGTCCTCGTGCACATATATCAAATTGTGGTTATATGGTGAGTCCTAATAGTCGAGGTAAGAAGATCGCTCGTAAACTATGCGTGCATTCTCAAAAGATTGCATTAGAATTGGGTTATACCGCGATGCAATTTAACTCAGTAGTTTCCTCAAATGAAGTTGCAATACAATTGTGGCAAAAATTAGGTTATAAAATTATTGGTACTAAACCTAAAGCCTATATTCATAAGAAACTCGACTTTACAGATTCACATATAATGCATAAACAAGTGACAACATAATTGATTACTAATAATGAGAATAGATATATGAAATTTATTTTATTAATTGCTCTAACTTTGTATGGAGCCACCTATACAATGCAAAGCATTGCGCAAACATCTAACCCTAATTATGACTCGAAGTTGGCTGAAAAGTTAGGCGCAGATAAATACGGCATGAAGAGTTTTATCCTAGTTATTTTGCAAACAGGTGAAAATAAATCTACTGATAAAAAACTAAGAAATACAGCTTTTGCTGGTCACCTTAAAAATATCAGACGATTAGTTAAGGAGAATAAGTTGATCGTGGCAGGGCCATTTGGAAAAAACAATAATGACTTTAGAGGACTTTTTATTTTAGATGTTACCAGTATTAAAGAGGCTGATATTTTATTAGCAACAGACCCTGCAATCAAAGAAGGATATTTACAAGCAGAGCTTTATCCTTGGTATGGATCTGCAGCTTTACCTGAATACCTTAAAGCGTCGGATAAAATATGGAAAATTAAACCGTAATTCCTTATTATATTTTACCTAACTTTATCACATTTACTCTATGAGCCATTTACGTTGAACTATATATTCAAGAAATAACTTTGGAGGTTATTAATGACAATTTGGAGCGTATTATCAGTGGTTTTGGCGGTATTATTGTTATTTACAATATTAGCCCCCAAAATATGGCATGCAATTGTATTCAAAGAAAATCAATTTTGGTTAAGCCATAATTTTATATCACAATCGACTTTTGATAAAATGGTAATATTAGAAACTGGAATATGGTTAAAGCTTCTATTATTCATTAGTTTAATTGGCTTTATGTTTATGAATAAAGCTTCAGTGTAATTTAGTAAAAACCATTAACTCATAAGAAATTAAGTAACTTATCCACGAGTTTAACATTTATTGTAAGCCATAACGTGATTCAGTCTATCTCAAGGAATTTTTTTGATCATTATAACAACACAAAGGTTAACTATTCGTCAAATAACCCATGAAGATGCACTGAATTTATCTAAAGTCTTAGCTGATCCTACAGTTATGAAATATTCTACTGTAGGGGTTCATTCCGAAAAACAAATAGATGATTATATCGATAACTGTAAAAACCAGTATTTAGTAAACGGTTATGGGCACTGGGCCATTTATGATTCTACCAATAATAATTTCATTGGTGTATGTGGTCTTAATAAACATAGAGTGGAAACTGATGATCTAATACATATTAATTATCGCCTAACACCTCATCATCAGGGTAAAGGATATGCTATTGAGTCTATATTGGGTGTCTTAGATTTTGCCAAAAAATCATTAAAACTAACAACGCTCTACGCATTAATAGAGCCAGTTAATATTAACTCTGTTAAAGTGGTTGATAGAACAGGTTTTAACTTTCTGAAATCTTCGGAATTTCGTGGATTCAAAATAGATATCTATCAAGTAGTTTTATAAAAAATACTTAACATGAAAATATATATAAGCAAGTTACTGTTGCTGAGTTTTACTATTATAGAGATAAAAAATGGAGATGAAAAATGACCGGATCTGAATCTAGCCTTAATGGTACTTTGCCTGAAGAATTGTCCAATAATATTCTCCATAATTCAGTTTTACCTAAAAAGCTTCCAGCTTTGTATCAAAGGTATTTTGCAACTCTGATTGATTATATTTTTGTTTTTTCTTGTGCATATGTCATTTCAATTTATACACCAATATTTAATGCTGGTTCAGCAGAATCATTTATCATTATTATTGCCGTTTTATTTATCTACGATGCTCTTCTAACATCTACTTTTTGCACAGTAGGGCAGTTTGTTTTTAACTTTAGAGTAAGAAGTTATAACAACTTAACCCGTATTGCTTTTACTCTAGCGTTAAAAAGAACCGTTATTAAGTTATTGTTAGGTGCATATTCTCTTATTGCAATATTATTCAACCGTGAGCGCAGAGCTGTACATGACTTACTTACAAAAACTATTGCCATTTCACCAAAAGATGTAAAACAGTAACCAATAGGTAAATAGAGTAATGTCGCGAATATTATTTGTTAGTTTATTGAATTGTTGCTAAGTGGCAGAATTATGGTAGCCACTGCACCTGTGCCATCATGACGATTTTTAAGCAGTAATTCTCCGCCATGATTACTAATGATTTGTCGGCTTAAAACTAAACCAATACCGCTACCATGTTCTTTTGTTGTATAAAAAGGTACAAAAATATTGTCCATATTATTAATACCCATACCACTATCAATTACTTCTATCGAAAGTCGTCCATCGATATGTAACCACTGAATTATTATTGGCTGGTTTACATTTTCTTGTTGAGCGTCTTGAGCATTTTTTATTAAATTAACAATAACTTGCTGTACTTGGTTTAAATCAGCATATGCCTCGATATCAGCCCCTTTAAGTTCAATATTGCTTTCAGTAAAAAGCCCCGCGCACTGCTTTAGTAATGTAGTAACAGAAAAAACTAACTTGTTAGGCTTAGGTAGTTTGTAAAGCTCTTGGTATTGTTGAATAAAAGCATTTAGCGAATGTGAGCGCTCTTTAATAACATCCAACCCCATTGTTAAGTTTTCAGTTAGATCATTAGCCGTCGTTATTTCACGTTCAGCATCTTGTTTAACTAGCTTTAATAAGGTTTCACTGATCGAGGCAATTGGGGCCAACGAATTGTTTATCTCATGGCTAAGTACTCTTAATAACCTTTGCCAAGCTTGTCGTTCTTCCTCTTGCAATAAATGCTGAATGTCGGTAATAAAAATAAGTTGATGTTTGATACCATGATCAAAATATTCATCTGTGTGCAGATATACTTTTTTCTTATAGGGCTTTAATTCAAACTCTACTATTTTACGAAATGCACCAGTACCTTGTACTATATCTTGCAAGCCTAACTCTTTAATTGGTGCGCCTTGACGTTGTTCAAAACGGCATTGAAAAAGTTTTTCCGCTGCTGGATTCATTAAAGTGATGTTTTCATCATTATTGAGAGCTATGATTGCCACGTCAATTTGGCTTGTGACTTTACCTAAAAGAATTTGATGTTCACGAGTGATCAAACGATGCTGAGTTAGTGTTTGGGCAAGTGAATTAATCAAATGACTAAATTCACCTAAAGCACCATCAACTTTATGTGCCCGCGCTCGCATTGAATAATCACCAGCAATCATAGCTTCCATTAAATTCGTTGATGTTCTCAGTTGAGTCACGACTTTAGTTCTAATGAAAAAAGCACCGTAAAATTCACCTACTAAGGTAAAAAAAACAATGAGTATTTTCACATATAAAGATATCTCAGCGTTATAAAGTAAAACAAAAAAACAAAACGTGGGAACTAGGGCAATGATTAACGCTACCCTTAACAATTCATCTTCGAAAACTAACTCTCGCCATTTCAACTTCATATTGACGGACCTATAATTTATATTTTTCTATACGGCGATAATACGCACTACGGCTTAAACCTAAAGAGTCAGCGGTTTCGTTTGGCTTATGTTGAAACATAGTGAGTCGTTCATTGATCACCTGGTATTCAATTTCATCCAAGGTCGCATGTGAAAAGTCACAACGACTGTTGGCATTGATTTCATTATTAGGGTTTATACCTAAATCATTTACCGTGATCTCTTCATCATTACAGAGGAATATTGCACGTTCGATCATATGATTAAGCTCTCTAATATTACCCGGCCACTGATAAGCTTGCAGGGCAGTAACAGCATCAGTTGTAAAAGAGGGCTGAGATAACTGATATTTTTTAGCGAAAATATGTAAGAAACTTTCTGCTAAAGGAATAATATCGGCAATGCGATCTTTCAGTGACGGAATATGTATTTCGACAGTATTGAGCCGGTAGAGTAAATCTTGTCTAAACTGATTGTTATCAACCAAATCATTAAGTGATGCATTAGTTGCAGATACTACGCGCAGGTTTATTTGCTGTGTTTTAGAACTTCCGAGCTTTTCAAATTGTCTTTCTTCGAGCACCCGTAATAATTTAGCTTGTTGACCTAAAGTAATATTTGCAATTTCGTCTAAGAATATAGTGCCATTGTCTGCTAATTCAAATCGGCCAATACGCTGATTTTTAGCATCTGTAAATGCGCCTTTAACATGCCCAAACATTTCACTTTCGAATAAACTTTCACTAATAGCCCCCATATTTACCGAAATAAAGGGCTGATATTGACGATTAGAATGTTGATGTAGATAGTCAGCCAATAGGCTTTTGCCTGTACCGTTTTCGCCTGTGAATAATATATTCATATCACTTTTAGCTAATTTACGAACCTGACTAAGTAGTTGTTGCATACTTGCTGAATTTGCAATGATGGTATCATGAGAGGCTAATTGCTCATCTCGAAGCAGATTGTTATGTTGCTGTAGTTTTTGACCTTTTAATTCACTATTGCGTAACTTTATTTGTGCACTTAATATGGCTAATAAACGATCGTTCTTCCATGGTTTAGTTATAAAGTCAGCGGCGCCCCTTTTCATTGCATCTACGGCGATGTCTACGCTGCTATAGCCTGTCATAACAATAATCGGCAATATTTCATCTAATTTCTTAATTTCACTTATTAAACGTAATCCTTCTACACCTGAGGTCGTATCAGCTTGGTAATTAAGGTCAATTAATGCCAATGAATATTCTTGAACTTTTAACTTATCAAGTAAGTCACTCGGGTTAGTAACCGCTGTGACGTTATATCCTTCTGCTTGCAGCAATAACTTAAGTGCAATGACAATTTGCGGATCATCGTCAGCGATAATAATAGAATCTTTCATAAATGCGTAGGCATCCAAATAATAAAAAGCTTATGAAAATAAGTGCGTAAAATAACTATGTGCACTAGATAATACTAGGCTAGGGGGGATAACACTAGAGTTCAAAAGGCATTAGTATTAACTAATGCCTGTTCAAAAGTTTGTTAGTCGTGGTGTAAAGCTTCGCTCGGCTCCATTTCTACGACTTTTTTGGCCGGAATAAAGGTTGCAAGCAATACAATAGCAATAATGAGTATCGGCATACCAATGAGTCCAACAACATAACTAACATCATTTATGATCATTGTCGTTTGCAATGCATCGATAACCCATAACGACAGGGCAATTCCAATACCTAAGCCTATAGCTAATTGTATACCAGCCTGACTTAAGAACAATTTCATTACATTAGCATCAGTAGCCCCTAGTGCTCGCCTAACACCTATTTCTTGTGTTTTTTGGGTAATACTATTTGCAGAAACTGCGTATATACCACTAGCAGCTAACAATACAGCCATTACTCCGCAAAATAGAAATATTTTACTTACGGTGGTTACTAACATCATAGGGTGTTGAATCAATTGCTGGTAACTCTGAATGTGATATGCACCAACGTTTGCGTTCGTTTGGTTAATTGTATCAAACAATGTTTGTTTAGCTTGTAATTCACTGCCTTTAAAGTGAATAGCAATGTTAATCGACTGGCGACTCCAAGCATCCATTAAATGGTATGAATTAAACTGAGCACTAGAGGTATCCATAGCTGAACCATGATAACTGTCTGAAACGACGCCAACAATATTTTGCCAATCGCCTTCACCGCGTGAACTTACTCTTCGTACTCTATGACCAACAGCTTGTCCGTCTGGAAAGAGTTCACGTGCAATAGACTCGTTAACTATCATGCTATTTGCTCCGGCAATGGCATCACGGTCATCAAAGTCACGACCTTGAATGATATGCATGCCGACGGCGCGCCATGAATCACGAGCGATAACTTCATTATTGCTTTTTGGGTTTTCGTTATAGACTTCAGCTTCCATTCCTTCAATTTCAAAGTGACTGGTACCTTCTCCTGTACCGGGTAATTGACTCATGTATGCGACAGCTTCAATAGTAGGTAATGCTTCTAATCGGCTTTTTAATTGATAGTAAAAGTCATTACGTTTTTTGTGATCTACAGATTCAAATTCAGTATCCCAACGCACATTGAAATGCTCTAGCGGTAACTCTAATCTTGCAGTAATACGTTTATCGGTATCTACACCGTAATCGGCTTTATCAGCAAAATAACTTGTGGTAAGTAAAATGGTAGCAATCACTAAAACAATACAAGATAAAAGTATTTCTGATATTACTAATGCTTTATTGGTTTGGCTCGCTTTTTTCCCCATAGCTCCGCGTGTTCCATCTCTTAATACAGCATTAAAATCTCCTGATACCGCGCGCCATGCAGGTATAAGCCCTGTAATTAAAATCATGAATAATATCGCGGCAAAAAGTACCACTAACGCATTACTATCTATGCTAAGTGACCACCAAAAAGGTTGGTCTTGTTGTACAGCGAACATACGTGTAAAGGCTTCGTTTGTCAGCTCAATTCCCCAAGATGCAAGAACAAAAGCAATGAAGGCTCCAATCGCACAAAAAAACATACTTTCCCAAAGCATTTGAAAAATAAGACGTTGGCGAGGTACACCTAAAGCTACGCGAATTGCAATTTCTTTATATCGCTCGTTTACGCGAGAAAGTAATAAGTTACCTACATTAATGCAAGCTAGTAATAAGATTAGAAAAACAACAACTAGTAATGATATAAAAATTGAATAGTATTCACGAACATCACTGTTCGCTTTTTTATATGCGATAGCATGCAAATAATCTTCTGTATTTCTTAAACGCCATTTAAACTCTTCTGGTAACTCTGCTTTTATTGTTTTATTGAAGTTGCTTAGCTCTAAATTGAGCTTTTCAATACTTGACGAATTGTTTAAGCGAGCAATGCCATAAGCGCTGTCATTACTAGGTTTAGTTGGGTTTATTTGGTTTTCAGTCATTAATAGCCATGTTTGCGCATGACTTGGAAAAGCAAAATGTTCAGGCATAACACCAATAATTCTCATTGGCTCAGCATTTACATTAATCATTTTATCAATAATATCTGCATTGCCTTTAAAGTAACTTTGCCAAACTTCATAGCTCAGTATAATGACTTTCTCTGCACCTTCAAAACTATCTGTTTCGCTAAAATTGCGCCCCATAATAGGTTGCGTTCCTGCAACATCAAAAAGGTTCCATTTTGCGAATGTCGCATTAAATTTTTTGGTACCAACATTGTTCTCTACATCGCTAAGTAGAGCGGCTCCTTCTTGATGAAAAGTAATGTCGTCGATAGCATCTAATTGCGCGGTCAACTGATTTAAATGGAACGGGTCAACAGTTTCACGCCGAGCATGGGAATAATCATACTGACCTTCAATAGCAACAAACTCTTGGTTAGTGCCCATGGTTAATGGTTGAAAAATCAAACTACTTAACAGCGAATAAGTGTAGAGGGTTAAGCCTAACCCTATAGCAATTATAAATACGGTTGTTGCGGTAAAAGCTGGTTTTTTTACCAGCAATCGTGCCGCGTATTTTATATCGATACCTATAGACATAAGTATTTCCTTATTATGTTTTATTTTTACTTACTAGTAGATAATCAACTGTTATACAGCGATTGCCGATACGTCGCTGTTAAACTGATCCGAGACGATTTTTCCGTCAAATACTTCAATTACCCGCTGAGATCGAGCAGCGGATCGAGGATCATGAGTAACCATACAAATAGTTGCACCTTTAGCATGTAATTTATCAAGGATAGACATCACAATTTGTGCATTTTTCGAGTCTAAATTACCTGTTGGTTCATCTGCAAGGATCACAGATGGAGAGCCTGCAATAGCACGGGCTATAGCAACACGTTGTTGCTGACCACCCGATAATTGAGAAGGAAAATGTTTAGCGCGATGCGCCATATCAACTTTTTCTAACGCTTCTTTAACGTTGTCAGCTCTTTGTTGTTTAGATAAATCTTTACGGTAGGTCAGCGGTAACTCAACATTTTCAGCAACAGTTAAATCACTTATCAAATTAAATGACTGAAAAATGAAGCCTATTTCAGAATTTCTAATTTTTGCTCGTTCTTCTCTGTTTAAACTCGAAACGTCATGTCCGGCTAATTTGTATTCGCCATTACTAGCAGTATCGAGTAAGCCTAACAATGACAACAAAGTCGATTTTCCACAACCTGATGGCCCTGTAATAGATATATATTGCCCTTTATGAATGGTTAAGTTAATTCCATTAAGTGCATGGGTTTCAACTTCATCGGTTAAAAACATTTTATTAATATTGTTAAGTTCAATTAGCACATTGTTCGTTTTGTTTTGTTGTGGCATAAATTTCTCCTAATTTATTTGAATTTGTTGGTGTTGCTCCCAATCGGAGCTGTCTGAAACTATGATAGTATCGCCGGCCTCAAGGCCAGATTTTATTTGGATGTATTGTGTCGATAATTGCCCGTAATTAACCTGATGTCTTGTGGCTAAATCGCTTTCAGGATCTACTTTAAATAGTGTTGAACTGCTTGATGCTTTTGCATACATAGGTCGTTTTACATAAAGGGTATTTGCGATGCGAGCGATGTCAATAATACCGTCAACAGTTAAATCGGGTCTTGCTTCTGCAGGTAGAGTACCTGTTAATTCAACATCAACTTGTACAGAGCCATTTATTACCGCAGGGTCTATACGTTTAATAACACCTGCAATTTTACTATGCCTAGTATCTATGGTGACAGTTTGGTCAAGCATTACACTTTGGATCATCTTTTCAGGAACACGTAGTTCAGCTATATACTCGTTGGTGCGTGCTAATAACGCTAAATTTGTCCCTACATTGACTTGTTGCCCTAACTCCATAGGCATAGCTTGTACTACTGAGTCCATAGAAGCTAAAACATTGAGATTTTCTACCTGTGTTTGTGCTCGATAAAGAATTTTCCGCATTCTACTTAGCTGCGCTTGATAAGCCATATTTTGCGCGATTAGGTTTTCTTTAGTTTTTGTTAAACGTTTTATTTCTAGTTCCCAACGTTGTTTATTTTGAGCAACTTCAATTTTGACTTCTTCATGCCTAATTTTAGAAACTGAGGTTAAACCTTGCTCTTGTAAACGTCGTTGCGCGTCAAAAGTAAGTAATGCCCGTTCATAATTTAGCTTTTCGTTAATTACCGCAGCTTCTTGGTCAAGCAGTTGCGATTCTAAATTTACTTTTAGCGCTTTAGTCTGAGCTTCTAATGCTTCAAGTTCCCATTTAGTTTCTTCTAAAGATTGTACTAATTGTGGATTACTCAATACTAATAACAAATCGCCTGTTTTTACTTGTGCGCCGGCTTTGATGAGAATACGTTCTACTCGACCAGAGACATTCGTCGCTATCCAGCGAATATCTTTTGGTACTAACAACCCCGTACCACGTACTGAAATATAAAGTTCACCTTGTTCAACTTTAGCCGTTAGTAATGTTTCTTTATCGACAACATGATCTGCATTATTACCACCTAAAATTGACCAACTCATCACAGTAATAACACTAATTATGGCTGCTATACTTAGTGCCTTTTTATTAATATGCTTTTTTTTATTACTACGTACAATATCCATAATCTCTTGTACTCACTCAAAATGTTTTAGATAAACCTAACAAAGCAGATATTGCGCCAACTTGATATTAAGTAACATTATCAAATGGTTAGTGTTTTTATGAGCAAGAGAATTATAAAAAGTTTCACAATCGGAACTATCTTAAACAGGCAAGTTTCGAAAGTGGAACTTTAGTTAAATGCTAAAAACAAAGTGATTAAAATGGTGAGCGATCATTTTATTAAACGACCACAAAGTGCGTATTAATACTGTTCAATGATATTGATATTTCACTATTTTTGAATTAAGTTAGATTAACTAAGGAGAGTTAATTATGAAAAACGTTAAATTCATTTATATGTATTTCTTATCTGGCGTACTTTTTTTAATCGTGTCTGGTGCCTTTTATTCAACGGAAAATAGTAACCTAACCCCTGTTTTTGCTAGCATTGGCTTTGCTATTATTTCCATTAGTTTTGTACTTCTAAGTATGAATCGAACGAATGGCTGTAAACCTAAAAAGTAGCAATTCTTCACGATAGTTTTAATATCATTATTCCTCTAGGTTGTTTTAGTTCAGGTTTCTTGTGCTACGCCTCTGGTGTTAAATTATGAATAATTACTAATTATCTGATTAAAAACATAGGCTTATCAAATTAAAAGTAAACAACATATAAATAAATTCATGATAAATAATTGATAACTGCTTTTGTTCTTAGTAAATTTATCCAATTGCATTTAAGCGCAAAGTAGGGAGTTAGTTAAATGGAGTTCAAATGGATATTGAGATAGTTCGTCCTAAACAGTTTCAAAATAAAATGAGGGATTACCATTTGTACGTTGATGGTAAAAAGTTTATAAAAATAAAGCCTAATTCGTCTCAAGTAATTTCGGTTCCTTCATATACTAAATATATCCAAGCAAGAATTGATTGGTGTTCAAGCCCAAAGTATTACCTTGATAATTCCCCCTCAAAAAAACTTATAATTAATAATAGGGTTAATGGTGGCTTCTTCAAATCTCTAATATCACCCTTGTATTACATTACGATTGGTAATAATCGATATTTAAAAATCGACAGGGTTAAGTAATAGTAAGTACATTACGTTTAATAAAATTACTTAATTATACGGTGATTAAGCCAGTCATGGTTGAAATTACCAGGAGGGTTCATGATAACAGTTAGAGAAGCAAATATTACCTCTGACATTGGTATAGCAAAAAGTATTAACCAAATAAAGTGGCAAGTAGAACAAGATAACCTTGGTGCAATTAAATTTTATCAGCGTTTAGGTGCCAGTATAAATATCAAAGGCCTTTTCAGCTGGGATCTTACCAACTAATATTTTCAATCGTTAATGACTTACGATCAATACAGGTAAATTTTAGTATGGAAGATCTTCAAAATTTATATTCTAAAATGTGGCTAGACTCTATTGATAGATATAAATCGAATAATTGTGAAATCGATCCATTAATAAATCAATCTTCAGACTTAAGAAGAGGCATCACGGTTTTATCTTATTTTGATCCCTGCCTGGAACTTAAAATTTCTGAGTTCTTAAAAGAGTTAGAGGCTATTGAGCCGGAGCAATATTACTACCCACCAAATGAATTACATTTAACGATTCTGTCTATAATTAGCTGTGTAGCTGGTTTTAATTTATCAAATATTGATATAAAAGAATATTCTTCTATATTCAAGGAAGCAATTAAAGAAATAGGTGTGTTTTCTGTTAAATATAAAGGAATTACAGTGTCACCTTCTTGTATTCTAATTCAAGGATTTCCTGACACTGAGCAATTAAGCCATTTGAGAAACTCTTTACGAGTAAACTTTGCCAAAGCCAATATATTATCAACTATTGATTCTAGGTACGTAATATCATCAGCTCATACAACAGCAGTTAGGTACCTGAAACCATTTAGTAATAACAGTAAACTTATCAAAGTATTATCGAGATACAAAGATTATGACTTTGGTACTTTAGAAGTAAATTCGCTTGAACTTGTTTTTAATAATTGGTACCAAAATTTATCGATTACAAAAAATTTATCAAGCCTAAAACTTACTAATTAACATAAATAGCTATGTTAGGGTAATTAAACAAATGCTAGTAAGGCATTATATTTACAACAATTTCCCCTCAGGAGAAGTTATGCAGGTCCACGAACTACCATTTACAAAAATAATATTACTTAGCGACTCTATTGCAGAGGTGATAATTAATGAAGGGGTTGAACTAGATGAAGCTATGGTAGAGCAATATCATGAATTTTTACTTAAGCATTTAAGCGCACCGTTTTCTTTGCTAATAAATAAAATTAATTCATATTCATATAGTTTCGCTGCACAGCTAAATTTGGCAACACTGAAAGAAATTAAAGCAATGGCTGTGGTTACTTATAGTAGTGCTGCAGAATTAGCGACTAGCAACTTGGCTACCGCGGTGCCTCGTCAAGTAGAATGGAATTTAAGAATGTTTTCAAACCGAGACAATGCTTTAAATTGGCTACAAATAGAACAGGAAGTATCATAAGATAATTAATACAACGTCATTCAAATTGATTCTTCAACCAGTTGCTAAATAGTCTTTTTCTTATTTCGGCAGTTTTAAGTTTTTCAATAGGGTATAAAATGTCTCTTTTAATCGCTATGTTCTCTTTTTCATTAGCAATGTCACTATCACCGGGTCCTGTTAATATGATTATTGTTTCATCCGGAGCAAATTATGGCATCCGTAAAACATTTTCTTTCGTTTCTGGCGCTGCAATTGGTTTTACATTGTTGTTGTTATTCGTCGGCCTAGGTTTTTATAATATTATTGGTTTATACCCTAACTTTTTAAAGTACATAGCAATTACTGGTTCATTATTTATTGTTTACATGGGTTTTTTACTTGCTACCTCTACACCTCAACTCGATGTAGCTAAACAAAAATTACCAACATTTATTCAAGGATTTCTTTTGCAGTGGCTAAATCCTAAAGCCTGGATCGCTTGTGTTGCTGGAGTATCGTTGTTTTCAGTACCGAACGATAATGCAGTATTTTTAACTTTTTCATTGGTTTATTTTGTGGTTTGTTATTTGTCATTATTTTCTTGGTCTGTATTAGGCGACAAAGTAACAATATTTCTTAATAGTGAGTTTAGGTTAAAGACTTTTAATTTATTAATGGGGGGCTTGTTAATTGTTACCGCGATCTTTTTACTTTACTCCCAATTTGAAAAATCGCTTACAAGCTAAGCAGTCAATTAATTCAATTAACAACCCGTAAATGTTTTCTACTCTTTTAGCACTTATAAACAATGGCTAAGGAATTCTAAATGACAAGAAATAAGCGAAAACGCAAACGATCTAAAAGCTCTAATCCTAATCAAGTTAATAAAACGCCTTCACCAGGGCTGATGGCCTTATACCCTAAGGTTTTCTTTTTACTTGGTTTATTTCTTATTGTTTTAGCTGTGCTTCTTTTGGCTTTCTACTCCCAAGATAATGCATTGTTTGGTTTGGCTATGCTTACTTTTGTTACTGGTGTAGCAATAAGTTTTTATGCTAAATTTCCTATCGGTAAAAACAAAACGAACTAGGCCGTTTATGCTAATCTTCATCCGTCATTGAATGATATAAGATTAAGCCCATTTAATTTAAACAAATGAAAATATATTTGGAGTAGAAATGAATAATAAAATTTTAGGCATATTACTTATCATTGCAGGGGTTGTACTAGCGATGTGGGGCTACGATATTTATGATTCAGCAAGCTCTCAACTCAGTCGTGCCTTTAATGGTGAAACGCCTATAGAAGCATGGGTTGGAATGGCTGGCGGGGTTATTGCAGTTTTAATAGGTATTGCAAAGATAAAATAAATACAAACATTAGTCATTAGGTTTTCAGCTCTTTATTATAATCCTACACAAGGCAATACTAATTTAATGCTTAAGCAATTATAAAGGACATATATATTTTGACATTAGATCAATACAGGAAGGATTTTGAACTTGAGTCAAATCGCTCAGTGTCAATGCCAATCGCAGGCACAATTATTTGGGCTATTGTTGCGCTTTTAAGTACACAGTTTGATGATAAAATTGCCGTTTATATCTTACTATTTGCAACGGGTGGTATTTTCCCCATAGCATTATTGATTGCTAAGTTTAGGAATGAGAACTTAGTTTCATCAAATAATCCACTCGCAAAATTAATGGGTATGTGCATTATCATGGTGAACCTTCTTTGGGCAGTCCATATTCCATTACTTTTAAATGCTCCAGAGTTTGTCCCGTTAAGTTTAGGTATTGGGCTAGGGCTTCATTGGGTTGTTTATTCTTGGATAATTAACCATCCTGTTGGGCTAATCCATGCTGTATTAAGAAGTATTTTAATTGTGGCTGCTTGGTATTTATTTCCTAACAACGAGATTATTGCTATTTCATCTGTCATCGTTTTAACTTATTTAATAAGTATTTATCAAATGTTAACTAGAGATATAATAAGTGAATAATAGCTGAATGTTCCTTCTATAGATCTAAGCAATTATTATGCAGAAGTAAATCTATCAATTTTTCATTCTAAACAGTGTGAGTATTCATGAAAAGCAAACTAATATATATATCTGAAATTGTTGCTAAGGCGAATGATCAATTTGCGAGCAAGTTTAATAAAATTGAGACATTAATGGGGATAATGGATAAAGCCCTACGTAATAATGGCATGCCTGCTGATGCGATAACCATTGAGTGTACATCACAGAATAAAAAAATTGTTGTGCTAATCCATGACGAAAAACCTGATATTGTAGAAGTCGCCTTAGGTAACAAAGCAGGAGAGATTCACTCTTCTTTTGAATATGCTTTTAATGAATTATCTGATGCGGTTATATTGGCAGTGATGGAAAAGAATTTCCTTTAACAAAATTTTATAGGCCATCCACACTTATCGCTTAGGTTCAATTCATTCAACTTCAGTTATCGTAAATAGCCCACCTCTCTTTAAAGCCCTTCATACTCCTTTTACAAATTATCTTAAATACTCCTGCAAAAGAATAATTTTTAGATAAATATGCAAATCAATTCTCGTTTTGCAAAAAGTTTAAATGCAGAACGCTACAAATCACCATTCGACTCTGTAAGTAATTGAAATTATGTAGTTAAAAAGATGGCGTGTAATATGCTTTTAATCTTCTCGTAAGATTAAATTCATGATCAATTTTAAAATTCACAGCTGGTATAAGGAATCACAATGAATAAATTTAAATTATTTATGCTCCCTTTAGCATTACCATTTCTTTTAAACTGCGGTGGAGGTGGAGGAGGTGAAAAGCCTAATTCTGAACCACCAATAGAAATTCCCACTGAAGATACAGGCAACAACACCACATTATTTAAAGATAACCCTAACTCCGAAGATACAGCTGTTAAAGTTTTCGATAATTATTCAATAAATATTGATATGACAGGAATACAGATGCATGGTGAATTCTTGTTTTTGAAAATCACCGATAAAAATAAAAAAGCACTGTTTTTAGGGCAAGTTGTTCGTCAAGACAACATTAAGGTTCCTCTTACTATTGTTGCTGATTCTATGCCATTGATAGTTGAGTTGTATTCTGAATCTAAGGAAGATAAAACAATAAGTTACGAGGTTTATTATGAATAATTTATTCAGGTGTTTAATTATTTTTACTAACTTTACATGGGTAACCATGTTTACAGTTAACGCATATGCTGAAGAAGAAACCACACAGTTAAAGCATACTATTTCACAAGGTACTGGCGACATAAATATTTTATTAGCACAAGGGAATAAAGCAATCAGCCCGGTTACGGTAGAAGCCCTCAGGCTCCAAAATAATGGCTTATTAATGCTTGGAGTCGATATTAATGAGGCAGCATCAGGCAGCGAAAAATCAACTAGCCAAGGGGTTGCTATAGAGCATTTAACTTTAACCGTCATTACTAATGAAGATACTTATACTTTTACTGATTTTACCACTAAAACTCAATGTTCTCTGGCAAAAATCGGTAGCGAAAACCGCCAATTTTATTACACCTTACTTGGTCGTACGGGTTCTAATAGTATTACCGGCAGCAATTTAGACGGCACATCTTTTGACGATACTCTAAAGATCCCTGTTAATATCGATTTATCGAATGCATTATCAATACACCTAGACATACAATTTCTAGAAACAAATGAAAGTTTGGGGGATCCTGAAGAGTTTTACGATTACAGTGCAGGCTTTGAAGACTTAGCTTTGTTAACATCTTCAGATGTTGATTTTCTAGATACACAAGCGGCAGGGCGAGAAGAGGCACCACTAGTAGTACTTTCTAGTAGCCCGACAGAAGTTGCGAGTAAAGTTTATTATCCGTCCTCTACATCATATTATATTGTTGGTTATGAGGATCAATTTCCTAATTTGGGTGATTACGATTTTAATGATTTAGTTGTTGCATACAGAGTGAACTTTGGCCTTAATGAAGAGTTAGAAGTGGTTACAGTCAGTGCCGAAGGCTACCTTATTGCTCGAGGCGGAAGTTATGATCATAGTTGGCACTTAAGAATTGACCTGCCTGAAGGCTCTCAAGCTGACGGTACTTTCCAACTGTATATACCGCCAGGAAGTTCATCGGGCAGTGAACTCATTCAATATATTGATACAAATTCAGGCTTAGATATTACCTTATTTAATAATACTACCTCATTATTTTTCGACCCAGCTTCGCCTTTTACTAACACGATTTGGGATGGAGAACATATACTTGGTCACAAGTTTTCCTTTGAGATAACCTTAAGTAATCCTGTAACATTGGCAGAAATGGATCAAGCACCATTCGATCCTTACTTGTTTGTTCATAATACTAATCTAGAAATACATTTAGAGGGTAAGTCACCGGTTTTACCTGAGTCAGATAACACATCTAGAGGGTTAACTTCATTTAGTGACGAAAACGGATACCCATTTGCACTGGTATTTCCGGAAGAATGGCAATTCCCTAATGAGTATGTAGATATTGGCGCAGCTTATCCGCAATTACTTGAATATATTCAATCAAATCGTCAAAGTAAAATTGATTGGTACAAAAACGGCGTATCTTCGGGTATTACCCGTCATAAAAAGTCTGATTGGGAATGGTAATTTTATACTTTGGTGGTAAACACACCTTTTATTTAGTCCTCAATATCCTTGTTGTTTAAATAGCAATATTATGAACAGCCGAGATATTGAGGAGACTAAACATCCTAGCAGCTAGCATTGTGCGAGATATCAAATAACAGCGATATAAGTTCAAAACTTCACGAAACAGTTCCTATTTTTCAAACATTACAAAGCCTCATTATTTATATTTAACTTGATCCGTGGCATTATTTAAAGTGTATTTAATTAGGCATCACGTTTTACTGCTAAGCCATTTAGAATGGCGGGAACCTCTGAAGCCAGAGATCAAATAAGATCGTAATAATTAAATAAAAACAAGTTTAGCTTGTCGCGAAAGACGAGTAGTAAGATGTTTAATAACGGAGTATAACAATTGAACTTACATAGATTTACTTTTATATTATTTACTACATTTTCTTTAAATGTACTAGCTTCTACCCAAGATGAAATTGATCATCTTTTAAAGTTTGTCGCCTCTACAGATTGTAAATATGAACGAAATGGCGCTATGCATAATGGAAAAGAAGCGCTCGCTCATATCAACAAAAAATATGCTTACTACGCAGATGATATCGAATCAACTGAAGATTTTATCAAATATTCAGCAACCAAGAGCAAAATGTCAGGAAAATACTATACAATTCATTGTAGTAAGACTGCCCCCATACGAAGTAATGCGTGGCTGCTTTCAGAATTAGCCGTATATAGAAAGAGTAAAAAATAGTAATAAGCTTTATCTAAGGACTGTTATGCCTAACAAAGAGTTTAGAGAAAATAAATATTTAAATGAGTCAGGCTCCAAAACTGGAAACTGGTACATGAATAGGCTCGATTACTTTCAATTTCATCAATACCCAGAGTATAAAAAGCACAAATTTATTTTCTTTTGTTTAATTATTTTATTTATATACTTGAGCATTAGTCTTATTAAATTCAGCCTTTTAGCTGCGACCCCATTCATTTATATGACATACTTAGCATTGGTTTCGTTTAGTTTGCTACATACAAAAACATGCCGTTACAAAGGGTACTTCCTCTACCCTAGGAAAATGATTAACTTCCTAAAAGATCGGGAAGTTGAAGTAGACTTAAATGATTTTGATTCAATAGCAACAATGAGTAAAAAATAACCTAATAACAATCAATGTGTGTTAATTCTGAAAAATTTTAATGCGTTATTGTTTATTAATTAGCTCGCTTAATTAAATATTTTAGAGATAATAAATTATGGAAAACAAAATAAGTGGTAGTTGTTTATGTGGTAAAGTTTCAAGCTCTGTGGAAGGTCCTTTCAAGAGGTTTTATCAATGTTACTGCGATAGATGTCAAAAGAAAACCGGGTCAGCTTTTGCTTCTTTGATGTTCACTTCACCTGATAAGATTGAATGGCATTCAGGTACAGAATTTATTAAAAGATTTGATTTACCAGAAGCTGTGCGATTTAGTAATTGCTTTTGCGACCATTGTGGCTCTCAAGTGCCTTATATTAGTAGAGATGGGGCTTTTTTAATTGTACCAGCGGGTTATATTTCAGGTGATCCTGGTATTAGGCCGTCAGCAAATATTTTCTGGGATGAACGGCCGTGTTGGTTCGATGAAGGAAAGACTGCTCAGACCTTTGAAAAATATCCGAGCTAAGTTTTCAGCATTATGAGTTTAGATTAATACAGACGCTTAGTTAACTTATTTTAACAACTTTATTGTTAAAATACTTACGCTTATTTAGTAGGCGTTATTGAACAATGTACATTTTAGATTTAGGCAAGCATGATAACAAAACTTGATAACTCAAATGAAGTAGTTGCAAAGCTGATTTTTACGGTTTTCCAAAATTCTTATAAAGTCGAAGCTCAACTTATTGGTACAGTTGAATTTCCGCCGCTACAGAGAACCGCAACAGATATTATAAGCTCAAAAACGCAATTTTTTGGCTACTTTGAAAATGAATGCTTAGCAGCAGTAATTGAGATTGTTATCGAAGATAGTCATTTAGAAATTAATAGTTTAACTGTCGATCCCAGTTATTTTAGACGTGGGATCGCTGATAAATTAATTCACTATGTATTAAACATTATTGATTTTACCGGTGCTGTTGTCGAGACAGCAGTCGTAAATGAGCCTGCAATAAACTTATATAAAAAACATGGTTTTGTTGAGTTTAAACGATGGACTCCATCACATGGCATTGAAAAAATAGCATTTTCTATCAGTGCTAAGTAAAGATTCAGGTTAAGTTTAAATGACTGTTGTATGTGAAACTAACAGATTAACTATCAGGCAACTTAATTATGATGATGCAAGTTTTATTGTACGCTTGTTAAATAATGAATCTTTCATTCGTTATATAGCTGATAAAAAAGTTCGTACAAGTGCTGATGCCATTAATTACCTAAACAATGGGCCATTAGCTAGTTATGAAGAATACGGATTTGGCCTTAGTTTGGTATTGTTAAAAAGCACACAAACTCCCATTGGTATGTGCGGTTTACTAAAAAGAGATGAACTGAATTATCCTGATTTAGGTTATGCATTCCTGCCTGAATTCTGGGGCAGAGGATATGCAAACGAAGCTGTTAATTCAGTCCTTAAATCAGAAATGAGTAAACATTCTTTGAACACTGTATTGGCTATAACCTTAACCAATAACAATACGTCGAAAAGGCTATTGGAAAAAGTCGGTTTTATCTTAAAAGACACAATTGAACTTTACGGTTCACAAAATGATTTATATGAGTTCAACTTAGCAACCATATAAGCGGAATTATGGTTTAATGGTAGGGTTTAAAGTTTTAGATAATTCACTATTTATACATACTAAGGAGCAACAGTGTTAAAGTCTATTCATCACGTCGCAATAATTTGCTCTAATTATAAAAAATCAAAACATTTTTATTCGGTTATCTTAGATCTTGAAATTATTGCTGAAAATTATAGAGAAAACAGAGACTCATATAAACTCGATTTAAAGCTCCCTGATGGCGGGCAAATTGAATTATTCTCTTTCGTTAATTCCCCTGTTAGGCCTAGCTACCCAGAAGCTTTAGGCTTAAGACATTTAGCCTTTGCTGTCGATTCGGTTGAATTTATGTCTGAATACTTATTAACAAATAATATTACTGTGGAGCCGATTCGTGTAGACGAATATACAGGAAAAAAGTTTACCTTTTTTAGTGATCCTGACGGTTTACCCTTAGAAATATATCAAAAAGCACCTTAATAAATACCGTTCTTAGGAGAAAATACGTGATAATTTCGTTTTACTTCCCCATTAATTACAGTTTCAGCGCGAATATAATATGCAGTTAATTAAACCTATTGAGAGCCATTTAATTGAAATGATGAGTTGGGTGTCTAACGCACAAGACCTTAAGAGCTGGTCAGGGCCAAATTTCAGATTTCCATTTAATTTAGCTTCGTTTAGTGAAGACCTAAAACTTAATACATTAAGTTCATTTGTACTTGTGTCAAATGATAATGAATTTCTGGCATTTGGTCAGTATTACCTTAGATTAGATAAATGCCATATTGGCAGGTTAATAGTAAACCCCAAATATCGGGGAAAAGGTATCGTCTTAGAGTTAATGCGTTACTTATGTAACCTAGGGATGAATCAGTTATCAGTAAAAGAATGTTCCTTATTTGTTTTAACGCATAATCATAGTGCGATAAAATCTTATAAAAAATTTGGTTTTACCTTTGCCAACTACCCAGAAAAAATGCCGTTAGATAATTGCTTATATATGATTAAGCCATAAATTTACTTATAAGGCATTACAGATAATGTCTGATAATCATATGCTAATAGATATAATGATTCATGGTTACTAAAAGTAATGCATTCTAGTTAACTATCCTTTAGGAGTAATAATGGATGAATTAAATAAGCAATTAGATTTTATAATTGAATTAGATAAGCTTAAAGCCATTTATCGACAAGCATTGGTTAAGTCTGACAAAAATAGATTTGAAAATAGTGCTGAGCATAGCTGGCATATTTCATTAACTGCGCAAATTCTCCAAGAATATGCCGTAGAAAACGTTAATATTTCTCGCGTGATGAGCATGCTGCTTATCCATGATATTGTCGAAATTGATGCTGGTGACATGTTCGCTTTTTCATCAGCAACTGACCTCGCAGAGCAAGAAAAAAAGGAGCTTACTGCAGCCAAGCGAATATTTGGATTGTTACCTGAAGAACAATTTAAAAGCTTTCAACAATTATGGGTAGAGTTTGAAAACGCTGAAACTATAGATGCTAGGTTTGCTAAAGCCATTGATCGTATTTTACCTTTATTACAAAACATGAGAAATGAAGGCGGTAGTTGGGCCAGGCACAATGTTGCTAAGTCGCAAGTGCTTGAACGTAACAAGTATCTTAACCATTTAGCACCGCAGTTATGGATATATGTTTGCAAGCAAGTTGAGCTTGCAGTAACACAAGGCTGGCTAAGGAATGAATAACAGCTCAAATAACAAGCTAGAAAGAGTGAGCAATGGTTAATAAATGTCACTCTTTAACATTAAAGGCGTTACTTTTTAAGGTGCTTTACATAATGAAACACCTAAATTCAGCTTAGAGTATTTCAAGCTATAATGTCTATTTTAAAAAGTGTCTTCCCAAAATAACTGTTATTTATTATTTGAATGTCGTACTTAAATTACCAATTATTTCTGCACTTTTATTGACTTCTATACCATTTGAATTAACTTTCTGAGCAAGCTCTGCGTTATTTGTAGATATACTGTCGATAGTGATAACACTGCGATTTATCTCATTAGCTACCACACTTTGTTCTTCTGCAGCTGTTGCTATTTGAGCAGTCATATCGCTGACATCATTAACATTGATGATAATATTGTTCATCGCTTGTTTAATTTTTATTGTATCTTCTGAGCATTCTTCAGCATTAACTTTACTCGCAAGCATGACTTCGCTCCATTGTCTTAAAGTTGTCTGAAGCTCATGAACTGACGTTTGGATTTGTACCGCAGCACCTTGCGTTCTACTTGCTAATGTTCTTACTTCATCAGCAACAACTGCAAAACCACGCCCTTGCTCTCCAGCTCGTGCAGCTTCAATGGCTGCATTTAACGCTAACAAATTTGTTTGATCGGCAATACCTTGAATTTCTGACATAATAGTAGAAATTTTGTCGACATCCGTTACTAAATCTATGGCATTATTTGCTGCGCTTTGAACTTCATGAGCTAAATCATTAATTTTGTTTTGGCTTAGGTCAATTATTTCAATATTGTCCTTACACTCATCTTGAATACTAACAACTTTGTCATGCGTTAATGTTGTGTTTGTACTGACTTCATCAATCGTTGCACTCATTTCAGTTATTGCCGTAGCAAATTGCCCCAAATGAGAGTTCTCTTCTTGAATTCCCTCAAGCATTTCACTAGATAACTTTTCTAATTCTGTAGCAACTTTTACTAATGTCGCGCCAGAGTCTCGACTTCGCCCCAATATTGTTCTGATTTTAGCTTTGTAGAGTTCAAGTGGGTACACAATTGTATTGACCAAACCCTTACCTGTGAAAATCATTCTTGATGGACTATCAAATGACTTCTTAGTTTCTTTAACTGCTGAGGGGAATAATATTAGCTCTTCCGAAAAAAGAGCAAAGATAACACCAACACATAACAACAATAGTAAATTTGGCAAAATAGAGTCGATGTACATCCAATTACAGACTAATGCTAAAATAAGGACAGCTGACATAATCACTCGTTTTAAAGCAATATGACTATTAAAGTCTAATGCAGAATTATTGTTATTTAATTTATCATATAAGTTCTGAGCCTTATTCTTTTGTTCAGCGCTAGGGCAGGTTCTAACTGACTGATAGCCAGTAATTTTGTCATTTTCGTATAATGGGGTTACATAAGCATCTACCCAATAAAAGTCACCATTTTTACAGCGATTTTTAACCATGCCACGCCATGAGTCACCACGTTTAAGTTTTTCCCAAAGGTCAGCAAAAGCTTGCTTAGGCATATTAGGGTGACGGACAATATTATGATGCTGGTCGATTAACTCATCGAGCGTATAACCCGCCACGTCACAAAACTCTTCATTCGCATAAGTGATTCGACCATTAAGGTCTGTAATTGAAACTAATTGCTCAGATTCTTGGAAAGTTCTTTCATTATTAGATGTATGACTCATGAATATCCATATAATAGTTAGGTAATTAATCTATAAAGCGTGATTGGAGTTTTATTATTACTTAAAGATTTATCGCAGGTGGCTGAATTAAACATGCAAAAATGACATAGATCAATGTTGGGCAGGACTAAGCTTGATCAAGATCAACAAAGAGAGCTCGAAAGTTTGCTAACTGTTACTTAGTGGTAATACCAGTGTTGCATAATCGTTAATTACACTAGTGTAATTAACGCTTTGTTTATAAAATAAAACACATGGATTTTTCACCTTTTAATCAAAGTTTATTCATAGTCATTATCATGCGACTTTTTCAATAAAGTGTCATATATCTTTACATAGTTGGCTTACAAGTTTTTGATAATAAAATTAATTATATATAAAGCATAAGGTTACTATGGTGGTCTATTTTTTGCTCAACATTTGTAAATATTGGTGTAAATATCAATATTTTTTAATATATAACAATAGATTAAAGGGAATAACATATGAAATTTAAAAATTTAAATGTTTCATTAATAGGGATATTTATAACGGTTTTCTGTTCAATTAACACAGCAAATGCAGGGTTGATCTCGCATGCCGCTGGCACAAAAGCCGTAGCCAGATATTGTCCCGAGTCGACAAATTATACCGAGTGTTGGAACCGTACTCAAAATTCAGATAATAAAATCTTATCCTCAGAAACAAATTTTGCAAGCAATGACGCTGCGAGTGAAACCAGTGGTGCTAACTGGATTAATACCTCTTTTGGCGGTAAAAACTTCACCTTACCTGAAGTACACTTATTTTCCGATTCAGCAAACGATTGGACAAATTTTCTTTTTTCTTTCTCATATCAACAATATTTATGGGAAGGAGAAGATGACACCTTAACAATTTCTTCAGATTTCAGTTTCACCAAGACCACAGGGACTGGTTGGACTGAATTACAAGTTGATAGTCATTACGCTGCAATGTTGAGCATTTCCAGAGATATCAGTGATAATATACATGGCGGTTCTTGGAAACCTATCATAGAACCTGAAGATATGATTATCGATGCGTCTTACGCTTCAAACGATGATAAGCTCATTTTAAGTGGAGTTAAGCGGAGCAGAAGTATATCGACGACTTTTGATGTTAGTAAAGGCGATACTTTCTATGTAATGTCTCATGTAATGGCCAGTGCTAATAACGGAGGCTGGGTAGATTCAGCTAATTCACTTTATACTTCAGTAACGGCAGACATAACAACAGATGAGCAATTAGCGCTTGATTTGTTAACGATAAAAAGACCAGATCCTACGGCTGTTCCTGAGCCATCAACATTAGGGATTTTTGCTCTAGGCTTCATTGCTTTGCTATTTCGTCGTTTACGGATGTAAAAGGGGAAACACTATACAAGTTAAACTCTTTAAGTTAATTGTCGGTTACACATTCATTAAACGCTTTATCAACCAGATCATTTTAACATTCAAAATCATTATTCTAATTGATAAAAGATGTCTAGATAACAATCGGCTAAATACAAACAGCGCAACAGTTTAAACGGCGATGCGGATTTAGTTATGCAAGTGTGTCAGCAGCTATATAAATGTTTGTTAACAGACCCGAAAGGTTCATATCAAAAGGAGAAGTCGGGGAAATTATAAAGATATAACAACTACGAAAAAATGCTATGTATTTTCTATGCTATTTGGACTTTTCGGGTTGGGTGAGATTAGTATCACCGCGCATTGAATATTTCATTAATCCCCCCCCTGTTTTTTTGTACAGTCCATATTGTTTTCCTTTCTTTAGCCAAAACTAAGAATTTTTCCACTTATTACTCACAATAGAAACTAATAAAATCATAACTAGCAGTGGCTTAACGAATATGATAAAAAAGGTAGATATTAAAAGACAGAAAGTGAATTTGCGTCAAAGGCGTAAATATTCGTTCTAATAAACTGTTA
>Ga0209395_1001424_pt1 | contig 33446 bp, 31 predicted proteins | sample GOMGulsemesocosm_3_FD_184635 | JGI IMG/M metagenome (GOLD analysis project Ga0209395, IMG submission 184635) | Methane-oxidizing microbial communities from mesocosms in the Gulf of Mexico - GOM9D Gulf of Mexico (SPAdes) (version 2) | ecosystem: Environmental > Aquatic > Marine > Cold seeps...
TAAAAACGTTGTTGTTTCTCATAAAGCATTAATCGAAGCTGATTTAGAAATACAGAAAAAAGAAATCATCGGTCAATTAGAAAAAGGACAAGTATTAGAAGGTGTTGTTAAAAACATTACTTCTTACGGAGTGTTCGTTGATTTAGGTGGTGTTGATGGATTAGTTCATATTACTGATTTATCTTGGTCTAGAATTAACCACCCGAATGAGGTTGTTGAGTTAGATCAAAAATTAAACGTTGTAATTTTAGACTTTGATGATAACAAATCTAGAATTCAATTAGGATTAAAACAATTATCTGCTCATCCTTGGGAAGCTTTAAATACTGATTTAAAAATTGGTGATAAAGTAACAGGTAAAGTTGTTGTTTTAGCTGACTACGGTGCGTTTATCGAAGTTTCAGAAGGTGTTGAAGGATTAATTCACGTTTCTGAAATGTCTTGGTCTACACACTTACGTTCTGCACAAGATTTCGTAAAAGTTGGAGATACTGTTGAAGCGCAAGTTTTAACATTAGATAGAGAAGAGCGTAAGATGTCTCTTGGAATGAAACAATTACACCCAGATCCTTGGACAGATATTACTACGAAATACCCTGTTGGTTCTACCCATACTGGTACTGTAAGAAACTACACTAATTTTGGTGTGTTTGTTGAGCTAGAAGAAGGAATTGATGGATTGGTATATATTTCTGATTTATCTTGGACTAAGAAAATTAAGCACCCATCAGATTTTGTAACTGTTGGTGATAAATTAGAAGTTCAAGTATTAGAATTAGATGTTGAAGGTCGTAAGTTAAACTTAGGACACAAACAAACTCAAGACAATCCTTGGGATGCTCATGAAGCAACATACGCTATAGACTCTGTTCATGAAGGAACTGTTTCTGAAAAGAACGATAAAGGAGCTACAATAGCATTTGCTGATGGAGTTGAAGGTTTTGCACCAAGTCGTCATTTAGACAAAGAAGACGGTGGAAAATTAGCAAAAGGAGATACTGCACAATTCAAAGTTTTAGAATTTTCTAAAGAATACAGAAGAATTGTAGTTTCTCACTCGGCAATCTTTAGAGCTGAAGAGAAGAAAAATGTAAAAGTTGCTACTAAAAAAGCAGCGGATGCAGAAAAAACGACTCTTGGAGATATTAGTGGTCTTGCAGCATTAAAAAAGAAAATGGAAGAAGGGAAATAATAAGTGCCTATTTAACATTTGAAATATTAAAAAGGGTTGTCTGAAAAGACAATCCTTTTTTGCTATAAATTAAATATAATGTTTGTCTATTGAAAAAGAGAACAATATTTTTGAAATAGACTTTAAAAAATACAGTAGTACATACTGATAAAATAAATGGAAATGAAAATTTCAATTTGGGAAATTACGCTTGTTATTTTAGTATTTCTAATAATCAGGTTTCTTGTAAAATTAATTAAGAAAAAATTTTATAATTAAAAATCGTATACATTAAAGAGAAAAAAACGTCGTTGAGAAATCAACGACGTTTTTTTATGCAAATTCAAGTTTTATTTGATTCAAAAACAATTTTGAATGCTATTGTGTTTTGATATTAAATGCTACAAATATTATTTGCCACAAGAATCAGTTTAGCAAAGTAAAACTTAATTAGTCATGACAACCAAATAAGTAACATTCTTTAACTTCTAAGAGAGCAGCTAGCTCGATAAGAGTTATTACTTTTAGTGTTGTTTTTCCACTTTCTACTTTTTGATACGCAAATTGACTAATGTGTAAAAGGCTGCCTAAATAATCTTGACTATACCCTTTTTCAATTCTTGTAAGTCTAATTCTTTTTCTGATTTTTTCTAGTCTTTCTATGGCATTCTTATTCATCGCAATTAGTTTATGATGTTGAAGAGATGTCGTTTATATAAATGTATGAATAATTTTTCTTTTATGCACTATTCGATATATACGGTATTGTATGTCATAGTTTTCCGTTAGTTGAAAAAGTTTTAATTTAAAACTTTTAAGCTATTGACAATCTTTTTATTTGTTTTTATATTTATAACACCATCATAATGAGGGTCATAAGGCTATGAGTGACTTAAAATAAATTATAGAATAAAAAATTGTTTAACTGTAGAAAGTCAAAAAAACTTTCTTTTAGAAAAAGAAATTATGAAAAATTTTAGAAAACCTTATTTAAGTATGTTGATAGCAATAATTGTGCTATTTGTATCATGTGAGCAGTATGATACCCCAGAAGTAGAATCAATAAATAAGTTTGATTATTCAGCATTTAACAAGTTTAAAAATAGTAACATTTTTGATGTTGTTATAGAGAAAGTTAAAAAAAGAGAATTACAAAAAAAAGCAAATTCAATTATAGAACGTAATACTAACGCACTAAATATAATTAATTCGGAATTAGGAACAAATTTAAAAATGCCAAATTTAGCTTTACAATTAACGACTACCATCAATAGCCCAAATGAGATTCTTGATTTAGGACTGGAAAACGGATGGATAAAAAAAGGAAGTTTTGATTTAACTAAGTCCTTCATAAATCAATTATCAACAGAGGGGTTTGAAATTGCAATTTTGAATTATGAAAAAGAAACTTTAAAATTATCTTTAGAAAGTGAAGAGTTTGCTAAAATGAATATTTTCGCAAATACAATGAGGAGTATGAATTATAAATTCCCCGATGCTTTTAAAATAAATAGACTTAGTAAGTCAAATAGTTGGGGGTGCTTTTTTGCTTCTGTAGCACTTGTCGCAACAGCGGCTGGGTTAACATCATGTGTAACTGTCGTTGCATGTGGTTTGGCAGTTACACTTCATGTTATGTCGATTGCAAACGTTTATGATAAATGTATTAAACCCGCTTTAGAATAGTATAGAATAGAAAATGTATATTAATAATAAAACTAATAGTTATGTGGAAACCATCTAAAAAAATATTATTTGGATTAATGCTCTTGATGAGTATACTTTGTGGTATAACTCTCAGTATGGTAGATTGGGAAGTTGTAGAAACTGGAATAGGCATCGAAATATATAGAGAAATAAATACGGCTTTAATATTTTTTGGTCTGTCTATTCTATTTATGATTCCTTATGTGAAAAAAATAAAAGAGGAATCTAAAAAAGGTGAATAAGTCCTTTTCTTACTGTTGTCATTTGTAAGGTAGCTCTTATATCTGTTTATGCAGCTTCGTGGTCTTTTGCGGCTAATTGTTTAGAATAAACTTTAATTTTATAAATATGTGGAAACCATCAAAAATAGTATTGTTTGTATTAATGTTGTTTACTGCGATAATGAGCGGTGTTTCTTTTAGTTTTATTGACTGGGATATTATTGAAAATGGGAAGGGGATTGATGTATACAATCAAATAGATCTCCCTATACTATTTTTTGTATTATCAATCAGTTTTATGATTCCTTATGTTAAAAAAATAAAAGAAGAGAAGGATTCAGGTTAATCCTTATGTACAGAAAAAAATCTAATTAAATTTTAGGAATACCTCGTTGAGAAATCAACGACGTATTTTTTATGCTAATTATTTGGTTTTTCATTATAGATAATCTATTTGCCTATAGAAATTATAGGGAAAATAAATTGTTATTCATTTCCTGATAAGAACTAAATATATGCTGGTTTTACGCTAAAATTTGTTGGATTACTCTTTTATTTCAGCTTTAAATCATAGAATATAATTTATCTTTGTTCAGCTAATAAAAAAAGACCATGACATTAATAAAATCAATATCAGGAATTAGAGGAACAATAGGTGGTAATACCGGTGATAATTTAACGCCAATTGATGCCGTAAAGTTTGCTTCTGCTTATGGAGCTTTTATTCTTGAAAGAAATAAAAACATTACTGAATCAAGTTCAGCAGAAAAGAAAAAAATAACAGTAGTAATAGGAAGAGATGCTCGTATTTCTGGAAAAATGATTTCTAGTTTAGTAGCAAATACTTTAGTGGGGTTAGGAATTAATGTAATTGATTTAGGATTGTCTACAACACCAACTGTAGAGGTTGCTGTTCCTTTAGAAAATGCACATGGCGGAATTATTTTAACCGCATCTCACAATCCAAAACAATGGAATGCATTAAAGCTATTAAATGAAAAAGGAGAGTTTCTAAATGGAGCAGAAGGAGAGTTGATTCTAACCAAGGCAGCGAACGAAGATTTTAGCTTTGCAGCCGTTGATGATTTAGGAACCTACACAAAAAATAGTAGTTATTTACAAAAACACATTCAAGAAGTTTTAAACTTAGAATTGGTAGATGTTGAAGCAATTAAAAAAGCCAATTTTAAAGTAGTTGTTGATGGTGTAAATTCTACTGGAGGAATATTCATCCCCGCTTTATTAAAAGAGCTAAATGTAGCCTGTGTAGAATTGTATTGTGAGCCGAATGGCGAGTTTCCTCACAATCCAGAACCATTAAAAGAGCACTTAACAGATATCTCTGAGTTGGTTGTAAAAGAGCAAGCTGATTTCGGGATCGTAGTGGACCCAGATGTAGATCGTTTGGCATTGATTTCTGAAGACGGTTCAATGTTTGGAGAAGAGTATACATTAGTGGCCTGTGCAGATTATGTGTTAGGAAAGTTAGGTGGTGGAAATACCGTTTCTAATTTATCTTCATCTAGAGCATTAAGAGATGTAACAGAAAAACATGGCGGAACCTATACTGCGAGTGCAGTGGGTGAAGTAAATGTAGTTATTACGATGAAAGAAACGAATACCGTAATTGGAGGAGAAGGAAATGGTGGAATCATTTATCCTGCTTCACATTATGGAAGAGATTCTTTAGTAGGGGTTGCCTTGTTTTTATCGCATTTAGCAAATCAAGATATGTCTTGTGCAGCATTAAGAGATTCGTACCCGAGTTACTTTATGAGCAAGAATAAAATTCAGTTAACTCCACAAATAAATGTTGATGCAGTACTGGAAACAATGGCAACGAAATACCAACATGAAAATGTAAATACAATTGATGGTGTCAAAATTGATTTTGAAGATGAATGGGTACATTTACGTAAATCAAATACAGAACCAATCATTAGAATCTATACAGAAAGCACCTCACAAGAAAACGCTGATTCGGTAGCAAAACGTTTTATAAAAGAGATTGAAGATGTTATTGCATAATAAAACAACAAAAATTTTAACAGCACTTTTTCTTTTGCTTGTTAGTGTAAAAATGGTTGCTCAAGAGCCAATTGAAGAAAAAATCACTAACAAAGGAAAGTTTTATGTGTATTGGGGGTGGAATAGAGGAACCTATTCTGATTCTGACATTCGTTTTAAAGGAGATAATTATGACTTCACCTTATCAGATGTTACAGCAAATGACAGACCAACTAAGTTTGGGCTAAATCCATATTTTAGATTAGATCGAATTACGATTCCCCAAACAAATTATAGAATTGGCTACTTTTTTAAAGAAAATTATACCATTTCTATAGGAGTAGATCATATGAAGTACGTGATGAATGCAGATCAAAATGTGATGATTAATGGAACTATTAATACAGGTTCTGTATATGACAACGTGTACAGCAATGAATCTATTAAATTGGTAGAAGACTTTTTAACTTTTGAACATACAGATGGGTTAAATTACATCAATGCAGAAGTGAAGCGTTTTGATGATTTTAGTTACTTGTTTGGTTTGAATTCGAAAAACCTGCAAATAAATTTAACGGAAGGAATAGGAGCGGGATTTTTATTTCCGAAATCAAATACAAAATTATTAAATAAAGAAAGGTATGATGATTTTAATATAGCTGGTTGGGGTGTCTCAGCGAGTATTGGATTAAACATAACCTTCTTAAAGCATTTTTTTATACAGTCCGATGTAAAAGCAGGGTATATAAATATGTCGAATATTAGAACAACAAAAAATACAGCTGACTCTGCTTCACAAAGTTTTTCTTTTATAGAGAATACATTGGTGTTTGGAGGAAGGTTTAGATTATTTTAAATTTTAATAGAAAATGGAATCATTAGAAAAATATTTCAGTCAATTTAGAAATAATATTATTGGTGTAGACCAAACATTTGAATCTCCTTATGGAACACAACGGTTAATTTATACAGATTGGACTGCTAGTGGAAGGATGTATCGACCAATAGAGGAAAAATTAATAAACGATTTTGGACCATTTGTAGCGAATACGCATACAGAAACATCTACAAGTGGAGCCGCAATGACATTGGCATATCATGAAGCTAGAAATATTATCAAGCAACATGTTAATGCAAGTACCGATGATGTATTGATTACTGAAGGCTCAGGAATGACTGGAGTTGTAAACAAGTTTCAACGGATTCTAGGGTTGAAAATTTGTGATAGTTTAAAAGAATACACCAATGTTCCAGACGATTTAAAACCCATTGTTTTTGTGTCTCACATGGAACACCATTCAAACCAAACATCTTGGCTGGAAACGATTGCAGATGTAGAAGTGATTCCTTGTGATGAAATTGGTTTGATTTGCTTAAAGAGCTTTCAAAAATTATTAGACAAGCATCAACATAGAAAATTAAAAATAGCCTCTATAACTGCGGGTTCTAATGTCACAGGAATTAAAACTAAATACCATGAAATTGCAAAAATGATTCATGCCCATAATGGATTGTGCTTTGTAGATTTTGCATGTTCTGCACCCTATGTAGATATTGACATGCATCCAACAGATAAAGAGGCCTATTTAGATGCTATTTTCTTTTCTCCACATAAATTTTTGGGAGGCCCAGCAACATCTGGCGTGTTAATTTTTAATAAGAAATTATACAAAAATATAGTTCCAGATAATCCTGGTGGAGGAACCGTGAGCTACACAAACCCATGGGGAGGGCATGACTATTTTGACGATGTAGAAACGAGAGAGGACGGTGGTACACCTGCCTTTATGCAGACCATTAAAATTGCATTGTGTGTGCAGTTAAAAGAAAAAATGGGAACTGAGAAAATTTATGCGAGGGAAGAGGAAATTAATGCAAAATTATTTACTTGCTTAGAAGAAATTCCAAACCTAAATATTTTGGCTCCAAATCATAAAAATAGATTGGGGATCTTTTCTTTTTATGTAGATGATGTACATTTTAATTTAATCGTAAAATTATTAAATGATAGGTTTGGAATACAAACTCGTGGAGGTTGTTCTTGTGCTGGTACCTATGGGCATTTCTTATTAAATGTGGATCAACAAACCTCAGAAGCCATAGAAAAACAGATCATAGAAGGATGTTCAGTTGAAAAACCAGGTTGGGTTCGATTGTCAATTCACCCAACAATAAAAGATGAAGAAGTGGACTTTATCTGCGAAGGGTTAAAAGCTGTTTGTAAGAATGTAAATGAATGGAAACAAGCGTATGAGTACGACGCCATGCAAAATGATTATAAGCACAAATCGGCACAATCAGTGGAGAAAGAACTGGTAAAAAAATGGTTTGCGAACTAACTAAAAAAAGCCTTGAGAAAAATCTCAAGGCTTTTTTTAGTTTGGCGCTTTATCTTTATGTTTAAAGCGTTTGTGAGACCATAAATAATAGCTAGGCTCTTTATGTATATGGGTTTCTGTTAAATGTAAATACGAGTTTGTAATGGCGTTTTTAGGGAGTTCTTTCGGGGCATGGGTGATCAATTCAAATTCAGATTCATAATAGCCTCTTTTTATTTTTGTAGTATTCATGTTCACTACAGCAAAATCAAACTTTTTAGAAATCATTTCTGCTCCAGTAAATATAGGAACGTTTACATTGAGAAATTTTGTCCAGTATTGAGTTTTTTTAATTTGTGGTGATTGATCACTAATTAATAAATACAAGCCTTGTTTTTTTTGCTTAACATTGGTTACAATCCCTTTTATAATCTCAGAAGATTTTACACACTTCATGCCATACTTACTTCTTGAACCTTTAATTAAATTTTCGAAATTCTTGTTCTGAATCTTTGTGTACGAGCCGTAAAAATCGATTTCTGTGTGTAAAGAAAGCCCAATTACCCATTCCCAGTTTGCGTAATGAGAACTTACAAGAATAACGCTTCTCCCTTCATTATAGAGCTTGTCAATTAGTTCAATGTTTTTATATGTATATCTTTTTTTAACGCTCGTTTCAGAAATGGTAATAGCTTTAATTCCTTCAATTAATGAATCTACAAAATGTCGGAAAAAACGTTTTTGAATTTGAACCAGTTCTATTTTTTCTTTATCAGGATATACCAATTTTAAATTATCCAGCACCAATTTTTTCCGATACCCAATTACATAAAAGAAAAGTAGAAATATAACATCAGATATTATATATAATATCTTAAATGGGAGTTTTGAGAATAGCCATATTAATGGATATGCTAAGTAAAAAACGAGTTTATGCATGTTTAAGTGTCAGTTGCAAATATCGGATATAATTTTATTATATAGAAGCCAATCTATTAGATAGTTTTGCGTTAAGTTTGTATGTAAATATATTAGTAAAAATGAATCGATTTGTATTAGGGATTATTATAGTCAATGTTTTAATGTCTATGAAAGGGTTTAATGAATACTCTTTTTTGGATAAGTATAAATTTCAAGTGGGAAAAATATTGAGTGGAGAAAAAGTACGGATGTTTACCTCAGGTTTTTTACACGTAGATTGGGCGCATTTAGTATTTAATATGTACGCCTTGTATTTATTTGGAGGTATGGTTAGTGGTACTTTGGGAGATGTAAATTTTTTGATTATTTATTTTGGAAGTTTAATGTTGAGTAATATGTACTCTTTATTTTATCATAAAGAAGAGACTTATTATAGTGCAGTTGGTGCTTCTGGAGCTGTCTCGGGGATTTTATATAGCGCAATTTTATTGTATCCGAACAAAGTATATAATTTTATTTTCTTTCCGTTTATTGATATACCCGCATATGTATTGGGTGTTGGGTATTTATTGTACTCAATTTACGGAATGAAAAAGCAATTGGGGAATATTGGCCATTCTGCGCATTTAGGTGGTGCCATTGGTGGTTTTTCGATTACACTGTTGGTATTTCCAAGATTAATTTCAGAACATCTATTAATGGTTGGTTTATTAGCTGTGCCCATTGTTTTGTTGTTGCTTTTTGGAAGTAAATTGAAGAATTTATAAGCGTAAAAAAACAAAACAATAGTTTCGCTTTTTTTAGGAGCTAAGAAAGATTTCATTTCTTAAGCTTTAGAGCATGTTATTTCCTTTTTTTTAATAAAATATAAAGCAAAAAAAAAGACTCCATACTAAAATGAAGTCTTTTGAGCGAAAGACCGGGTTCGAACCGGCGACATTCAGCTTGGAAGGCTGACGCTCTACCAACTGAGCTACTTTCGCGTGGTAAAGAGCTGCAAAGATAGCAGCATTCTTTAATTCTACAAATGTTTTTAATACTAATTTTAGTGTACTTTTTAAAAGTTCATTTACAAATGGTTTTTTAAAGTAATTTACAGACATTATAGCACATAAAAAAAACCGAAACAGCTGTTTCGGTTTTTTTTGAGCGAAAGACCAGGTTCGAACTGGCGACATTCAGCTTGGAAGGCTGACGCTCTACCAACTGAGCTACTTTCGCGTGGTAAAGAGCTGCAAAGATAGCGGCATTCTTTGATTATACAAGGGTTTTTTATAAAAAATTAATAAAACTTTTTGTCATCACGTGTAACTTTCAGAAAATGAAACCCATAGATGTCAAAGCCCTCATTATAATAGAATTTATGCGATTTGGTGTTGCCCGTATACGTGTTTAATTCAACAGCTTCACAGCCTTTTGAGGTTGTATATTCATAGATCCAATTAAATAGTTGTTTTCCAAGATCTTGTCCTCTAAAAGCTTCGTCGATAATCACGTGATCTGGTTCCACACTTTTGCCTATATAATGTCTTAAGCTGTACCAAAGGCCAGAAATTCCGATGAGCTTTTTATCAGCAAAAACACCTATGCATTCGTAGTTTGGATATGTTGACATCTCTAAAACGCGTGTTTTTAATAATGCTAAGGGCGTTTTTGTATTTACTTTTTGCAACAAAGGAATAATTTCTAAAATATTTTCTTTTGCAATTGGATGTATCTCAATATTCATTAAATTGTATTTTTAACAAAGATAAAAACTACACGATAATTATGGTGGTAATAAAAGAGATTTCTGCAAAAGAAACCTATGCTATTAGAGTAGAGATTTTACGAAAAGGAAGTAATTTACCTGTCGAGTTTTCTGGAGATTTTGATACAGACACATTTCATTTGGGAGCTTTTGAAAATAACGTACTCAAAGGAATTTCTAGCTATATGAGAACGTCTAATGCATTTTTTGAAACACCGCAGTATCAATTGAGAGGAATGGCTACTGTGCCCAGCGCACGTGGTAAGGGCCTTGCAAAACAAATGCTACATGTTGCATGTAAACAATTAAAAGAAAAACGAATTCCAATTATTTGGTGCAATGCTAGAGAGGTAGCCTTAGGCTTTTATCAAAGCTTGGGGTTTTTACAAGAAGGGAAACCTTTTGAAATTCAACAGATTGGTGTACATTACAGGTTGTATAAAAAAATACAGTAGAAAAATTTGTCTACTACAGGACTAAAAAGATAAATCAATACTTATGAAATTAGTAAAACAAAGTTTGTTGTGCATCGTATTATTTTGGGCCATTGGCATTCAATCTCAAAATAATGAGGTAAAAATTAAAATAAATAAGCTAACGGACAATCTATATATGCTTATAGGTCAAGGAGGGAATATTGCTGTGTTTGTTGGTTCAGATGGGGTGTTTATGATTGACGATCAGTTTGCGCGTTTAACGCCAAAAATTTTAGCAGCTATAAAAACGGTCACCAATAAACCCGTGAAATATTTAGTGAATACCCATTGGCATGGAGATCATACAGGAGGAAACTTACATATGGAGCAAGCGGGCGCAATTATTGTTTCTCATGAAAATGTAAGAAAGCGGATGAGCATGGATCAAGTTATTAGAGGGAAAAAAAGAAAAGGTGCGCCTAAGGGGGCATTGCCAGTAATTACGTTCACAGAAGACATGATGTATCATTTTAATGGAGATGATGTGTTTATTTCTCATATTCATGATGCCCATACCGATGGTGATGCATTGGTGTATTTTACAAAAAACAATGTGCTGCATATGGGAGATGCTTATTTTCAAGGGAAATTTCCATATATCGATGTGGCTTCAGGAGGTACTATTGATGGATATATTGCTGGAATACAAAAAGCAATGATGCTATCTGACGAGAATACAAAAATAATTCCTGGTCATGGGAAGATAGCAGAAAAATCAGAATTAAAACCTTATTTAGAGATGCTTAAAACCTTAAGAAATAGAGTGCAGCTAGCGAAACAGAAAGGTAAAACATTAGAGGAGGTACTGGCGAATAAATCAATAACTGCCGAGTATGCGTCGTTTAGTGGATGGATTACTGCAGAAAGAATAAAAACAGCTATTTATAAGAGTCTTTAACAAAAAGTAATAACAAAGTTAAGTTTACCGTTTATCGATGAAAAACGACAGCTTAACGAAGTTAAACTTTTCCTCGTCTAAATAAAGTCCAGTAACAGGTATATATTTATGATTTTTACAGCTAAATAAAAAAAGATTAATTTGATGAAAAAATTATCCCTACTCTTGATAGATGACGACGAAATTGAAAGAATGAAATTTAAAAGAGTTTGTCAAAAAAATAAATATCCACATACCATTTTAGAAGCTAAAAATGGCGAATTGGCGTTGGATGTCTTAAAAAATAAAGAAGCATTACCAGATATCATTATATTAGATTTAAACATGCCTAAAATGAATGGCATTGAATTTTTAAATGTTTTAAAATCAGATGATGAATTAAAATACATTCCCATTGTGATTATGTCAAGTTCTGATAATTATTTAGATGTAAAAGATTGTTATAAAATTGGGATTGCTGGATATATTATAAAACCACTGCATTTTACGGATTATTCTAATAGAATTGTATCTTTATTAAATTATTGGAGTAATAATGAATTGGCAATCGATTAGTCATACAGCATTTAATTTTTAAAAAGTAAATGAATTGCATGGGCTGATGGATGTGTAATTGTTAAGTAACAAACGAAAAAGTGTATCATTTTATGGTTGACAAAAAAATTGAAATACTTAAAAAAGAATTAGCAAAAGAAAAAGCAGCAAGAGAAAAAGCAGAAAATATCCTAGAAAAAAAAGCGATGGATTTACATCGCATGAATCTAGAATTAAAGGACACCAACGAAAATTTAAAGAAAGTAGTAGATGAAAAAACGGTGGAGCTTGAAGGGGTATTCGAGAATATTTTAGATGCATATATTTTAATGGATTTGTACGGAAATGTATTGAAAATGAATCCGGCGGCCGTGCGCTTTTTTGGCTATGATACTACAATAGAAAAATTTAATGTGGTAGATATTCTGTTTGAAGATGATGTTGAATATGCCATGACTTCTTTCACTGAATTATTTGAAAAAGGAATTTTTCGAAATTACAAATCACGTATTTATACAAAATCGAAAGAAGTTAAATGGGTGCAAATAAATTCTAGTATTGTGTATGATGCAAATGGATTACCAGTTTTTGCACAAGGTATTGCACGAGACATCACGCAAGATAAAATAAATCAAGAAATTTTTAACGAGCAAAAGAGAGAATTGAGTGTCATTGTGGATAACTCAACTTTTGGGATTGTCCTGACGGAACAAGGAAAGATTATTAAAACAAATAAGGCCATACAAAAAGCATTGTGCTATACCGAAGAAGAGTTAAATCAATTGCAAGTGAAAGATGTTTCTTTAGCAGAAGATAAAGAAAAATCATATGAATATATGCAAAAGTTAAATTCTGGTGAAATTAAGAGGTTTTCAATAAACAAACGCTATAAAACAAAAAATGGAAAGATTATTTGGGCAAGAACAAGTGTTGCTGGAGTAAGAGATGAAAAAGGAAAAATAAAATACCAAGTAGCGCTGATAGAAGATTTGACAGAAGAGCTAAAACAAGGGGCTTTATTAGAAGCGTTGAATAGTTTAATGGCTTCCATTCTAGGGAAAACGAGCATTCATGAAATTGCCTGGGAAATTACCAAAAATACAATTGGTTTGTTAGGCTTTGAAGATTGTGTCATTTACCTTTTTAATAAAGAAACAAACTCTTTAAATCAGATAGCGGCTTTCGGAAGTCAAAAATCGTCAAATGGTGTTGTTATCGATCAAATAGAAATTCCTTTGGGACAGGGTATTGTAGGTACAGTTGCAAAAACCGGTATTCCAGAAATTATTGAAGATACAAGTAAGGATGATCGATATATTGTAGATGATATGATTCGGTATTCTGAGATTTCTGTACCAATTATCGCAGAGGGAGAAATTATTGGAGTGATTGATTCTGAGCACTCAAGTAAGAATTTTTTTACAGACGATCATTTAAAAACCTTACAAACCATTGCAAGCCTTGCAGCGACACAACTTAAAAATGCCTTGAGTTTAGAATTGAAACAAAAAGCAGAAAAAGAAAAAGAGCAGGTGCTTAAAGACCTGAGAAAAAGTAATACAGAATTAAAGGATTTTGCCCATGTTGTTTCTCACGATTTGAAATCTCCATTGAGAAGTATGAATGCCTTGATTTCATGGATGCAAGAAGATTATTCTGAGTTTTTAAAAGAAGTAGAGGATGCGCATTTTGAAATGCTAATCAAGAAGATAGATAAAATGGATCATTTGATTAATGGTATTTTAAAATACGCGAGTGTCGATAAAATTCAAAAACAAGTCAAGAATATCAATCTAAATACCATTGTTCAAGATATTTTAGAATCGATATTTGTTCCGACTCATGTAAAAATTGATATTAAAAAGGAACTTCCGATAGTAAAAGGTGATAAGTTTAGGTTGCAACAATTATTTCAAAATCTACTTAGTAATGCAATAAAATACATTGATAAAGACCATGGGGTAGTTGTGGTTAATTGTGTTTCTGATGGCATTTATTGGAAGTTTAGCATTCAAGATAATGGAATCGGTATTAAAGAGAAATATTTTAAGAAAATTTTCAAAGTTTTTCAAGTGCTCGAAGAAGGGGAAAATTCTACTGGGGTTGGACTTTCAATTGTAAAGAAAATTATAGACATGTATAACGGTGAAATATGGTTAGAGTCTTCAATAAATAAAGGGACTACATTCTATTTTACATTGCTAAAGTAACTATGGAAAAACCAAATAGAATATATTTAGAACAATTATCGGATGGTGATATTGAATTTGAAAATCAGATTATTTCCATCATAAAAAAAGAATTCCCAATAGAGGTATTAGAATACCAAAATAGTATAGAATCAAATAATTTTTTAAAGACAGCTGAAAATGTACATAAGTTAAAGCATAAAATTAGTATATTAGGGCTAGAAAAAGGATATGAGTTAGCTGTTGAATTTGAAAAAGAATTAAAAAGTGGCATGAAAACTCAACAAGTTTCTTTTGAGAAAATTTTGAATCAGATAGCTGTATATTTAGATACTATTTAAAGGCCCCATATATGAAAAGTTTAATTATTGATGATGATGCAACTGCAAGATTAATTGTAAATAAACTATGCGCCAGTATTGATGACATTGAAGTTGTAGAAGAGTTTTCAAATGCGATAGAAGCCATTAAGTTTTTAAATTCTAATACGGTAGATGTTATCTTCTTAGACATTCATATGCCTTCGTTTTCAGGGTTCGATTTTATTAAAACACTCAAAGACCCTCCTAAAATTATTTTAACAACTTCAGATAGAAGCTTTGCATTGGATGCTTTTGAGTATAGTTGTGTTGTTGATTACTTAGTAAAACCTATTGAATTAGATCGCTTTAAGAAGTCAGTTGGTAAATTGTCTGTTTTTAACAACAATGGGTTGCCAAACGAGACTCAGTCTTCTTCAGAATCTTCAGTGAATGATTTATATGTAAATATTGATAGAAGATTGATCAAAATTAATATTCCAGATATTTACCTTATTGAGGCCAAAGGAGATTATATTAAAATTAAAACTGAAAACAGTAACCATATCGTACATTCTACCTTAAAAAAAATTGAGAGTAAATTACCTTCCGATATGTTTTTAAAGGTACATAGATCTTATGTGATTAATATTCAGAGAATTATTGATATAGAAGACAATAGTGTATTGATAAAAAAAGATGTAATACCTGTGAGTAGATCTAATCGGGGAGAATTGATGAAGCGCCTAAATTTATTGTAGTTTTTTGACTAATCTCTTTTATATCCCCATTCACCTACACTTAAAGAGTGATTAACGAATTTATAAGCGCTGTTAGTGGTGTGTAGATACATTTGTGATATAAAATCAACATATCATGAAAAAAATACTACTCTCTTTGCTGATAATTATTTCACTTTCTTCTTACGGACAATATAATTATCTTGGAACTTATACTTCAAATGGAACACCAAATTACTTGGAAACCGTAGGAGATGTTATTAGTGTAGCAACACAAGAATTAATAAGCAATGCACTTCCAGAAAGTTTTCCTGTACCAGATTACAACCCTCATTACATTTCATCAGGATACGATACAGATTTATCGTTAAGTGAAACTGCGGATGTATATGTTACATTCGTATCTGAAGGAGCGGGATATAGAAATGTTTTAGGGTTTTATACCTATGATATTAGTAACCCACCAACTACAGCACCGTCAATTTCAGAAGTTACCATTATATTTCCAAATGTTTCAGCATTGGGAAGTGGTGGAGGATTGCAGATGGGAGACAAAGTTAAAATTGGGACTTTTCCAGCTGGAACAGGAATTGGTTGGGTGTTAATAGCAAATGGATGGCAAGGAGGAGCAGTAGGGTCAGGATACTGGAAATTGTATTCTAATACAGATTTCAATCCAGAAAATGATTCCACATTAAGACATCACAACGTTTTATTAGCAGATCCAGAAAATGAACGAATATTATTAGGTTTTGAAGATATTAGACGTGATTATGGATTTTGTGATAATGACTTTAACGACGCCATTTTTTATGTAACTGCAAATCCATTTTCTGCAATGACAACTACAAATTATGCAGATGTAAGTAGTGCAACAGAAGATGTTACTTCGGCGAGTGGTAGTGGGTTAGAAAGCAATGGTAAATTGGCTAGCTTAATTGCAAAACGTAATTTTAACCGTAAAAAATTAGGGAAAGTACTCAACAAAAAACAGGCACAACTTCTTTATAATAAATCGAACACTTTAAATTTAAAAACATCAAGTTCTCAACTTCAAAGTTATTTACCCGAAACAGGAATGTATGGAGATGAAACTGCCCATATTTCTAGCCCTGCAGATTTGTTAGAAATCACAAATGCAAAAGAGGTCTTTTCATTAGATATGTATAAAGGAGATAAACGAGTTTCTGCTGTGTTGGCAACCAAAACCAATGGAAAGGTATATGATCACTCAAAAGCAATATGTGATCGTTTGAATAACTCTAAATTAGAGGATGTTAGGTCTGTAACAGTTCGTGGCCATAAAATAATAAGTTCGAAAATTAAACGAGCCAATAATACGAAAGAGTATACCCTAAGTTTTTCTGTGAAATTGAGTGCTACAAGCAATGAATTATTCAGTTTATGGAACATAGATCAGTATCCAGAAGGAGACTATTATAATTTTCAAATATGGGGAAGTTCATTTTCTCAAGTGTTTACAATAGCGAATCACATTTTAGATAAATTCACGGAAGAAAAAACGTTTACAAGTATACCTATAGATGATAATATTCCAACGGTATTTGTAAAATCAGGTTATTATGAAAATGGGAAGGTACATTTGAATTTGATTAATAAAAGTAAATCAAACACCGTGACTTTTAACGCGAATATTTCTGAAACAGAAGTTTCTGCAACCAAAGAAATGTCAAAGGAAATAGCTTTGAGCGGGAATTGGAATGAGTCAATAACGGTAACAACAGGTGCTTTATTTGATATTGGTTTATCCATATCTACAGATAATTCTATTCAAAAAGATGCGATGTATTTGGCAGATGGACCATGGGGTATAGATTATTTAGAGAATTATGTATCGATAGAAAATTTTAATATTGAAAAAGGAGCAATAGAACTTGATGGAAATGTACATCAGGTAGAAAGAAACCCGAGTGTTTCAGGACAAGTAAAAGGGACAATGAATTTATTTCGACATGTATTACCTGGCGATCTAACTTTGGATGTAACCCAGTACAATGCAATTCAATTTGAAATGCTTAATAATGTTCCAATTGAAATTATTTTAGTTCCAGAAAACTTATCAGATTGGAATAATAGGCTAAGAAAAACGGTGTCAGTAAGTGGCGAAAGAAAATTACATACTATTAGGTTTGATGACTTTGTAGATTCAAATGGAAATACAGCTACGCTTGAAGATATAAAAACTATAGTATTTTCTGTAAATGGAGATTATAACCAATTTAAATATTTTGAGTTAAGTGTTTCTAACGTCTCTTTTGGAGACACAAGCGTATTGTCAGTTGATACTATTGTATTCGGAAAAACAAAAGTTATAAATTATCCAAATCCATTTACAAAAGAAACAACAATTAAATTGGTAAATGCAACACAGTTTATAGACATACAAGTAGTAGATATGTTAGGGAGAATTGTTGATAGACAAAAAATTAATACCAATGGAAATAATAAAACAGTAATTTACAATTCACCTAGACAATTAAAAATAGGAGTATATAGATATTTGTTTTATGATGACACAAAACAAAAATACAAAGGAAGCTTTATAATATATTAGGTTGTTTGGTTAATTAGTTGGGAGGTGAAAAGAAATTTTCACCTCTTATCTTTTATAAAAAATGGTTGCTGTGTCAAGTACCATTTAAACCGAAGGCCAATTTCTGTAAATTTAAAACCTGCAGCGGTTACAGAGGCAATATTACTATGATTAACAAATACGTTAGCAATGCTTCTCTCAGAAAACTTATACCCTAATTTCCCTTGAATTCTATAGGTGTTCTGTCTTTCTGTATTTTCAATATACTGAAAACCAGTGGCAGCATTTAAACCATAATACCATTGCTTGTTTTTGATGTTGTTTTCGTCTCTGAGCAAATCGATAAAGACTTCTACGGCATTAAATTCTTTTGGACTGAAATAGATACTTGGGACTTGGTTTTTAAAAGTAATATATTGGTAATTTACACCAGCTTTTAAAATAGGACTATTTAAAAGTGTATAATAAGCAGAAGTAAATATAAGGTTACGGGTGTTATTGTCATTTTGAGAAGTGTAATAATATTGGGTAAACCAACCAAAATTAAAATTAGTATTTAAGCTATAGTTTGCATAATAATTATTTTGAACAATTTCTCTGTTTAACAAATCGGCATTAAAATCTTGAAGTTCTCTCTTATAACCAAATTCTAAGTTTTGTAATTTATAGGGTTTAATATTTAATGAAACATCTACTAAAAATTGAGAATAATCAGTAGTGCTTGCTGATGCAGTAGTACTCCCTATGTTTCCATTAAAAACAACTGTTGGTGCTAGTTGATATGAAATACCTCCAAGAAAACTATGAGAGGTAGCCTTTTTATTGGAAGCGGTATTTTGAGTAGTCCTAAAGGTATACTTTGTGTTAAATTTGAATTTTGTCGAAATAGGATAGGTGAGACCAGAATAAAAAGCGGTAGCTTCATTATTACCATTGTCACTACTGTAGGTAACTTTGGTTTCTATAAATGGGGTAAATTCTTTGTCTAAGGTTTGTAAAAAGGTGACAATATCTTTTTGATTGTTGTAAAATGATAATGCTTTATTTCCTGCTTTATATGCTTCACTGTACAGTCCTGAGGCTTTTAGGGCATTTGCTTTTCCTAGGTTCCCATCAAAAGAGATTGAATCATTTTTTAGAATAAGATTGTAATCAGAAATACTTCTTTTAAAATTACTTTTATAGATGTTTAATGTAGCTCGAAGAGAAAGCACCCAATTTTCATTTGGATATTTTTCAGTAAGCGTTTTAATTAATGCCGTTGCTTCAATAAATTTCCTATTCCATATTAAAGCTTGTGCATTGCGTTCTTTTGTTTGCTGGGTTAATGCCTTGTTGGTTTCTTTATTCATTAAACTGACAGCTTTAAAGCTAATTCTTAAGGCATCTTTTTCTTTTCCTTGTAAATGAGAAACTAAGGCAAGTCCATTTAATGAAATTAGTTTGTTTTGAGAGGAGGTTCCAATTTTTTGGTAGGTGGTCTCTGCTTTTAAAAAATCTTCAGAGATAAGATATATGTTTGCTATATTCTGAAGTGTTTCAGTATCATTTTCAAATAATAGTAAATTTTCTTTTAATAATTTTATAGAAGAACTATAAGCTCTCTTTTGCGCATATTGGTTTGCATATCCTAAGTGTATATACTTTTTTGAAGTCAACGCATTTAAGTTACCTGGAGAAACGAGCAGGGCTTTATTAACAAATTCAAGCGCCTGATCATATATTTTTAAATTTGAAAGGGTATTTGCATATCCTAATAGCGCAGGGAAACTTTTAGTGTTTTCTTTAACTAAGTTTTGATAATAGCTTTTTGCTTTACTAAAATTTTTATTCCACAATAAAGATTCTGCATAATTCAGTTTGATTTCAAAATCTTGCGGAAATTTCGATAATAAATCGGTGAAAATTTCAACAGATTTTTCACTGTTACCATTTAGTCCAATTGCGCGTCCATAACAAAGTTTTGCAGTCCTATTAGTTGGGTATTCAGTTAAAACATTTTTAAAAAAAACTTCAGCTTGGCTATACTTCCCTGTTTCCAAGTAGGTAAATCCTTCTTTCATGTCTTGAGCGATGCAAAGTGAAGAGAAAAAAGTGACGAAAAATAATAAATAGATTCTCAGTTTCATAGGTGTCGTTTTCTGCAAGTTAATGAATCAAATCCAAACTTTTCCAATAATTCATCTATACTAATTATCGCTTCATCGAAATCTAAGGTACTTAAATACATTCTTAAATGATATTTGTAATAGAAACAATTTATGAACTTAAAACCTAAATATCATGGCTTTACAAATAACAGAAAAGAAAGGGAATTTTTACATTCAAGGTAAAATCACCTGTGATAATGTGCAGGCATTGAAACTACATTTTGAATACGTTTTACGGAAGAGAAAATATGTTACAATAAATATTAGTGATGTATCAGAAATAGACACAGAAGGAGTTGTCGCGCTAACTCAGATGTACCATTACTCGCTACTTACAAAAAAAATTTTTACAATTATTGGGGTTGGTAGCAAAGAAATGTATGAGCATTTTAGAAATCAAAATATCGCTTAACAGATAATATATTAATAATAAAAAGAATGAAATATGTCACTTGAAATTATAAACAACAAAGGAGTTTTTGAAGTAAGTGGAGAATTTACTTCAAAAAACAAAGGCAAGGTCAAAGAATATTTTAATGACCTTTTAGATAACTATTATGAAGTAGTTATGTGCTTAGAAAAAATAAAGAAAATTGATGAGTCTGCAATAGATGTGTTGAAATTTATACATAAAAAGGCTGCTAAAAGAAGTAAAGTGTTATTTGTTTTAGGAAGAAAAAATACAACCATCAATAGCGCATTTAAAATTTTTAATATCTCATACATTTTTAAAAATGATTACAATTAATTCAATAAAAAGAAAAATATCGTCAGAGCAATTATTTATGATCAGTGTATTAGTTGTAAACGGAGGAAACTACCTTTATAACCTATTGCTTGGTAGAATATTAGGCCCAGTTTTGTTTGCAGATGCTGCAATTCTAATAACATTTCTATTGACCTTATCTTTTGTAGCAATGACCTTCCAACTGGTAACTGCAAAATTTTCAATATTATTTAGAGTAAAAACATTTAAACGTTTTGTTGCTTCTATGTATAAAAAAGCACTTTTTATAGGGGTGCCATTAGGAGCATTAATCATTGTTTTTGCAACAGAATTACAACACGTTTTTAATACATCATCATCATCGATGTTTGTTGTTTTTGGACTTGGGGTTCCAGTATACTTTCTTATGAGTATTAACAGAGGGGTTTTTCAAGGTAAAAAGGAATTTAAATCTCTATCTATTACGTATCAAACAGAAATGCTTAGTAGGTTGCTAGTAACGCTTGCGCTTCTTTTAATTTTTGGGATTGAATCACCTGTAATAATTGCATTGGGAATTATAATTTCTTTTGTATTTGGAATGTTTCCTTTTAAATCAAAGGTGTTTTCTCTTCAACGAAATACTCGTATTAGAGAAACCTATAAAAAACAAATAAAAACCTTTTTTATATTAACCGCGTTTTATGAGTTGACTCAAATTATTATCAATAACAGTGATATACTGTTGGTAAAACATTATTTCGAATCTTACGATGCTGGGTTGTATGCTTCTTTAGCATTAATAGGAAGAATGGTCTATTTTATTGCATGGATGTTTGTAATGTTATTGTTGCCCAAAGTAATACATTTAAAAAAAGAAGGTAAAAAAACCAGTGGTGTTTTATTTAAGTATATTGGATACATTACCTGTTTATCTTGTATTATTATTACAAGTTGTGTATTGTTTCCAGAAGTGATCGTTCAGCTGTTATTTGGTAAAAGCTACCTTGGTATTTCTTCTTTATTGTGGAAATATGCTTTGGCGACTTCTATCTTTGCAATCTCAAACATCTTTGCCTACTATTATCTTTCTTTAGACAAATATGTTCCAGTGATTATTTCTGGTGTCTTTGGACTATTGCAAGTGGTTTTAATTGTTTGGTTTCACGAAACCTTAGAGCAAGTTGTACACGTGCAAATTATTGCAATGTTCTTGTTGCTTATCGTACAATTACTCTTTTACGCAGGTATAGTGAGAGCTACAAACAAAGTTTTAAGATAAGATCAGAAAATCATTCTTCTCTTAAAATAGAACACTCATCGATATTTTTTGGCTACCCAACTAAATTAAGTAAGAACTTTTACATTCTTTCTTGACCTTTACTTTAGAACCAATACAATGTTTTTCTATTGGTTTTGATAAAATATTAATTTAAAACTTAACGATCATGGACAAAGATTTAAAAGAAATTAAACAGTATTTAGAAAGCACTTTAGAAGAATTTAGTGATGCCTACATAAACTATGGTATTGACATGGATCATGAAACACAACTTATAGAAAAAGCATTGTGTAGTGTAAATGAATTGTTAACAGAAAACTTAGAATTTAGTATTGCAAGTTAACATCTAGTACTTAAATACATACAACTAATTTAAAAGAACCAATCTATGAAACTTGCAATTATAACTGCCTATCCGCCAAGTAAAGTGACCTTAAATGAATACGCATATCATTTGGTAAAACACTTTAGACAAAAAGAAGAAATTACTGAACTTATTTTATTGACAGACATAACGAAAGCATCTAAAGCCATTGATTTTGAAGAGCAAGGATGTAAAATAACAGTTAAAGAATGTTGGTCGTTTAACTCATACGCAAACGTTTTTAGTGTTGCAAAAGCGATCAGTCAATCAAAACCAGACTGTATATTGTTCAATTTACAATTCATGAAGTTTGGCGATAAAAAAATACCTGCAGCTCTTGGATTACTGTTGCCATTAGTTTGTAAAATTAAACGCATACCTACAATTGTATTATTACACAATATTTTAGAACAAGTAGATTTGAAAAAAGCGGGGTTTACATCTAGTAAAATATTGCAAAAAGTTTATGGTTTTGTAGGGAATACATTAACAAGAATAATTTTAAAAGCTGACATCGTTGCGGTAACAATGAAGAAGTACGTAGGGGTTTTAGAAAAAAAATACAAGGCTAAAAATGTAGTTGCAATTCCCCATGGTACGTTTGAAATTTCGAAAGAACCAACATTTGAATTACCAAAAGGAGCATTAAAAATAATGACCTTTGGAAAATTTGGAACCTATAAAAAGGTAGAACTATTAATTGAGGCTGTTCAGAAAGTTAGAAAATCTACAGGAATGGATTTAGAAATTGTTATAGCAGGTACAGATAACCCAAATGTGCCAGGGTATTTAGAAAATGTAAAAAGAAGATTTGCATATGTGCCAAAGCTATTTTTTACAGGCTATGTAGAAGAATCAGATGTGTCAACGCTGTTTGAAGAAAGTGCAGTGGTGGTTTTCCCATATACATCTACTACAGGTAGTTCGGGTGTTTTACATCAGGCAGGAAGTTATGGTAGAGCTGTAATTATGCCCGATTTAGGTGATTTAGCATTATTAGTAAAAGAAGAAGGGTACCAAGCAGAATTTTTTAAACCAACAAGTGTAACTAGCTTGGCCAAATCAATTGAAGCAATTGTGACAAACGAAGCATATAGAATTGCTTTAGGAATCGCAAATTACAAAGCAGCGACGGCCTATCCAATGTCTAAAATTACTGATATCTATTTAGAAAGGTTTCACAACATTACAAATGATGCTAATTATAAAAACAGGGTTACCTATCAAGTTAACTAATCTGTGGAAATGTATTTGAAAGATTTTTTCTTTTTTCCAGTTTTATTTATAAAGCCAAAGTGCTCTTGCGCATTTCTTCTCCAAGGAAGTTTTCCAACTACTTCTTTGGGGATTTTTTTGAAATCATACAAAGTCCAAGACATAAATGAAATGTTTTTTTCTTGTAATTGTTGCTGCATGTTTTTATAATAGTCGGCTTGTTTTATTTCTGAACCGCTAAATAGATTCCAGAAACCACTATAAGAGCTAAGTCCAAACTCGGTAAGCATCACTTGTTTTGATGCCGCTTTTTCTCGTAATACTTTTAACGTATTTTTAAAATCGGTTGGTTTTTTATAATAATGAAAAGAAATAAAGTCCACTTCATTTTGTAAGGAAACAGCACTTTTTGCATCTGACCAACCGATGGTAATAGGATGTTTTTTATCAATTGACTTTACGACAACCGACATTCTTTTAAGCCAACTTATAACCATAATTTTACCGCGAGAATCAAAATCTAAATCAGGTTCATTTTTAATATCCCAAGCTAATAGAGCAGGATGGTCTTTAAATCGAGATACAATTTCAATTGCATGTTTTTGATTCAGTGTCCAATTTAAAACGGAATAATCACCATAAAAATCAAATAGTGTAATCATTACTTTCAACTCATTAGTGTGAGCAGCATCCAAAACTTGCTCTAATTTTTTTATTTTTTTGAAACTCACTTTTGCTTTTCCAAAGGCTTCATAAGGAATAAAAATTCGAATTGTATTTAACCCTGCAGTTTTAATAATTTTTAAATCACGATTAATTATAGTGTCATTAAACTGCTTCCCAAACATATTCCATGGAGTTTTTTGAGGGTAATAGTTAATTCCTTTTATGCTAAGTGTAGTGTCAATTTTTCGTGTATTGAAGCTTTGGTTTGTAGATACAACGTCTCTTATTAAATGTCTAATTCGCCAGAAACCGTCTTCCAGTAAAAGAATTATTTTATAAGTAGCAGTTTCATAGGTTTCAAGAACAAAAGTGTTATTACTATATATACGTTTATATTCAAGAACTTTTTTGTCTGTTAATACCACTAATTGTCCATCTTCGCTAAAAAAATCTAACGTTAAATGATGTGCTAATGTGGTTCCATCAATCGTTATTTTTTTTGATTTATTTTGTTTGATGCTGTTAAAAATATTTTTTCTAGCACTTTCAGTGTAGTAATCATTTATGCCCTCTTTTAAATTTGTTTTGTAGGCGATATGTCTTACATACCAAGCATCTAAATAGTCATTTTCAATTTCAGAAAGTGTTTGGTCATCCATCTGCCTTCCTTTGTTTCTTAGTGGAGCCCAAGTCAATTCAGGAAGGTATTGATCAATTTTTTTTAATTCAGAATGTAACATTTTACTTCTATCAGCTCCTGTATTTAAATAGCCATACAAAGCAGCAACCCCATACACTAGGAACAATGTAATGACAACATAGGAAAGGAGGATTGCTGCTCTTAAAATATTTCTATTCTTTACCATAGTCTTTTAGATTGTATGTTTTTTGTAATCCCTGCTGCTCGAATTTGAAATGTGTAATTGTCTGTTTTATAGATACCCGTTTTTAACTTGAATTTCACAAAACCATCCTTTGACGTTGTTGTGATGCTTCCTATCTTTCTTTTGTCTTTTAGAATTGTTAAGGTTACCTGTAATCCATCTGGAATCATTTGATTCATAAAACTGCGCATAGGACCCACTTTAATTGTTCTGTTATTCGTAGAAAACTGCACCTCAAATTCAGTGATTACTTGGGTATATTTTACGGCTATGAGATTGCTTTCAGAAATTCCTTCAACATAGGCTTTAATGGTCCAATGTGCTTCTTGGTCTGGATGAATCATTTTTGCAGTTGCAATACCCAATACGGTAGTCCCAGAAGTTTTGAGAATCGCTTGTTTTTTATTCTTGATAAAAAATGACACATAAGTACCATCACTTACAATATTTCCTAATGAATCTTTTATAACTGACGTTATAAAAGAAGTAATTTGATTGCCATCAGCATATTTGTGATTTCTTTTGGCAGTAATCGTAAAATTTGTTGGAATGGCTGGTACGATATTGACATCGTACTCTTTAGAATTTTTACCATAACTTTCAGAAGATATAATCATTCTTCCAGAGGTGTTTGGTGAATATATATTTTTGTAAGCAATTAATTGGTCTGTTTTAATTTCAGTACTTATTTCATTTGCTAAAAACTGATGTTTTACTTGTACTGGGGTTTCAGGTTTTAAAGGGTTGTCTAGGCTATCTGTAGGGATTACTACGAGCATAGTAAAATCACGTCCACCGGCTTCAATACTTGGTGGGCCTAGATAGGTTTCCATAGTATGTACTGTTATTTTTGGAGCTATCTTTAAGAACCCAGAAATTGAAGAGCCATTATCAAATATACTCCAATTTATAGTTCCAGATTTATTACTCATATGCACTGGAATCTCATAAGAGAATATCTTAGAAGGTTCAGTATTCGGTTTGATAAGAGTGCTGCCGTAATTATTTGAACAATATAAAACTGGCCTGTTCTCCGATAATGAAGAGAAACGCAGTATAATTTGGTTACCAGCTTCAAAATCAGTTTTAGAAGAAATCAGTTGAATACCGTTGCTTTTTGATATTGAGCTTTGACCAAGTGATATGTATGATATACATATCAAACTAAATAAATACAAGTATGTTTGTTTTTTTTGCATCAATTTGGGTTTCCAATATAGCTATTTAATTCAATTTTAATAAACGGATACTCTGGGTGGTTTGTAAATTGTAATTCCGGTTTAGTGTGATTTACAATTCTATTTGGAACAATGTCATTTGCAATATTTTTATTTGGTAATCCATTTACAAAGCAATTAGACATGTCATCACTAATTATAGTAATCTTATTTTCTTTCATCATACTATATGCAAAGGAAAGCTTTCTTTGCTGCCTAATTCCTTCGTCTAAAAAAAGATGATCTACCCAAAGCATGGTTTTATTTTTAGTATAATAAGTAACTAAAACTTGTGGTACAGTTACCTCATTTAAGCCGCTATTAAATAAGGTACCATTGATGATATTTTTATTTATAGAAAGATTGCTTAACGTTAAATCTTTGTATAAATCTGATCCAGAAACGTTTCCCGCTGCTTGTAAGTTAAACTTCGTTGGTTGTTCATTTAATAGAATAGGCGTAAATTCATTTGGGTTAAAAGTTGTTGGTATTGGATCTTCAATCTTTGACCAAGCGATGCCTTCAAAATTAATTTTGAAACTCGTAATTTCTTTTGGCATCAATTTGTGTTTAACATGGTATTTCGCATTAAATGTGGCTAGTTCTACATTCTTGTCATTATAAAGAGTTCCTTTTAAAACTACATCTGCAGGTACGTTGTCAATATTTTGTACTTCACCAATAATGGCATATTGATCTTTCTGTTTGACCAGCTTAGCAGAAATAATTTCTAAAACGGGTTGTTTTAACACATCTTCATGATGTGTTTGTTCTGTAGTAATTCTTCGCCTACCTTGATTAAAATATTTAGTGATATTATTCGAATATAATTGATCAGGTGGAATATCGGTGTCGAGCTTTTCTGGGTTTAAAAACCATTTACCATTTTGTTTGATAAGGGTTTTATAGAATGTTCTATGAATGTTTTCAAGTGGAGTAATCCATTCTGTTATTATCGTTGCAATTGCTGAGCTATCATTCTTGATGGTAATGATACTTTCTATTTGATCTAATTTTGCATACGAACTCAGTAAGCCATCAGTTACAGAAATTTCTAGCATGTATTGATCTAAAGTGACACCACTAGTTGGGGTAATCAAACTATATGCGGCTTCAAATCTTTTAAAGTCTAAAGCATCATAATACGCTAAAACTGCATTTTTTGGAGAATGTTGAGCATCATTTTTAACATAGAATTGATACACACCAAAAAAGATAAAGGAAAAGATTAACAGAGACCAAAAAAAGGAAAATGTTAATAGTTTTTTAGAGAATTTTTTATATTTATTTTTTTCAATAAAATAGGTAACCCTTGCCTTTGGTGTATTTCTTAATTTACGAATCCACCCTAATTGAATGTTGATAATAAATGCCAACAAAACAATAAACAATGGAATAGTTCCCCAAAGTATTTTTTGCCATTTAGCAACATCTTCTTTTGGTAAAATTGAAGATAATGGAGGGACATTTAATTTTTCCCAAACCATAACACCATTTTCAAGTTGTGGAAGTCTTTGCCATCCACAGAAATACAAAATTGGGTCATAAAACTTATCGTTAGAAAAAATATATTTAAGGTTGTATTTTTCAGGTACAGTTAAAAATTGTTGCAGAGAACCGATACCTTCCACACCTTTAAATTTAGAGTTTTCTAGACGTTCTATAGCACGTGTGGTTAATTCTGGCAACCTTCTTGCTGAATGGTAGTTTCCATCTACACTTAATGCATTGGTTTGTGACCCAAGCCAGGCCATTTGATCTCCAAACCCTAAGGTTAAATAACGCCAATGATCATGTTGATCTTGATTTAAGAAATTCACAATCGGAAGCATCTTAATTTTTTGAGGTTGCGTTGGTCTAAAATACCCTAGACTCATTGTAAACACAATCATAAATAAAAATAATAGGGCAAGTAGGCCTCCAATAAGTCGAGGATAGATAGCTCCAATATGTTTTTGAAGGTGTGCTTTTAAATCTTTTTCGGCTAAACGATATATAAATTCACCAAAGATGGGTAATGACATTATGGAAGCCCAAAGCGTAAACCGGTCTAAGGTTAAGATACTAAAAGCATTTTCACCTAAAATCATTTTCGGCAATGGGGTTGTACCTCCAGTTCCTAAAAGCGTCAACATGCTAATAGAGAGTCCAAAAAACAAATATCGTTTACTGTAATATCTGTAAAAAATATACGGAAGAATAAATAGCAAGACTCCCCAAGGAATAAGGAAGAAAACCAGTCCTGAAGAGGTGATTTCTAGAAAGTTATCTCTAGAGCCATGCGGGATTGGCACTTGTGTTATGGGGTTGTTTTTAGTGTTTATCCAATAAGGCAATATGGCGCTTATTATAATGATCAGTGTAAGAAAGCCAAAACTTGATATGCGTTTAAAGAGTTTAAAGAAAGTAGCTATAAATAATTTAAGTCTAACTTCTTTAAAAGAGTTTACTTTCTCTCTTGAAACATCCATGATTACCATTCCTATTAAAGGAAAAATAAAAAAGATCATTCCGAAAATGATTGTAACATGATGTGAGCTAACAATTACACCTATTAAGGAAAGTGACGTTAACAAATAGCGATACTTACCAGTTCTTAACCAAAGATATATTTGTGGCATTGAATGCATTAAGAAAGAAATGCCAATAACACTCGGTAGTTGCCCAAAAATATGCAATGTTTCTAAAAAAGAAGAAGATAGTGTAGCGAGAATTGCTGCATAACCAGCAACCGTTTTATTAGCGGTAATTATTAAGGAAAAACGATACACTCCTGTGATAAACAGAACAATACTTAACAATGCAACTGCAAACAAACCAAATTTTAATCCTCCTATAAAAGAAAATAACGCAATGGATTGATGCACTAATGGAGGGTAACTCATTGAAGTAAAACCGGTGTACCATTTATAATTCCAGGGCTCAAACCAACTGTTTGCATAATGATCGGCAAAAAAAACATGAATCAAAGCATCATAGGTAGTCTCAAGTGTAAAAAAGATGGAAGCGCCATGAAAGGCCATTCCAACTAATATTGCTACAACTAAATATTTATTTGACTTTTGATTCATTAAAACATAGAAATTATTTATAGTAAATATAGAAAAATTAAAAGGTAAATACATATTCAATCATCTTCAATAAATGGCCATTGGTCTATGCAACAGGTGTAACTTAACAAATTTAGAATTTTTAATGGCATATCAATAATACATTTACAGTATAAATAATCTCTCAAATCAAAAATTATGAAAGTATTAGCTATTGACGACCAGCAATTGGTATTGTTGCCATTAAAAAAGAAACTAAGAGAATTAGGGTATACAATTGAGGTAGAAACAGATGCTCTAAAAGGGTTAGAGTTGTACGATTCATTTACACCAGACTTAGTAATTGTAGATATTAATATGCCTGGTATTTCAGGAATAGAAATTATAAAATATATACGACAAAAAAGAAACTCACAAACACCAATAATGGTGTTGTCAGGTAATGTAGAAGATGATGTGATTACAAAGAGTTTCGATTTGGGGGTTAATGATTATATGAAAAAACCATTGAGTTTAAACGAAGTTTGTGCAAGAATTAAACGATTGATTGGAGTACCTAAAATAGGTAGTTATACAAATATGACAAGTAATGTAATTATACAACAAAGATGTGTTGGTGTAGTAATTCCTTGTTATAATGAAGAAGAAAGATTGTTAAGCGACCAATTTTTAAGTTTTATAGATGAAAATTCTGGGTATCATTTGTGTTTTGTTAATGATGGGAGTACAGATGCAACTTTAGAAGTTTTAAAAGCCATTAGAAAAGGTAGAAAAGATTATATCACAGTGTATGATTGTGAGAAAAATGGTGGAAAGGCTGAAGCCGTAAGACTTGGGATGTTGCATATGGCCAAATATCAAGACCTAGATTATATTGGTTTTTTAGATGCTGATTTATCTACAGACTTATCAGATTTTGATGATTTAGTTTCAACTATTGAAAATTCAAACTATAAAATAGTTAGTGGATCTAGGATTTCTAGAATGGGGGCCAATATCGCCAAAGAATCTGCGAGACAAATTATTAGCCTTAGCATTAATTTTGTTATTAGAAAGATCTTGTCTATGCAATTTAAAGACACTCAATGTGGTGCTAAAATTTTTCATAAAGACGTGATTGAATTACTATTCACTAAAAAATTTATTACAAAATGGTTATTTGATGTAGAAATATTTATGAGAATGAAAAGACATTTTAAAATAAGTAAAGCAAAAGAGATGATTTGTGAGATGCCCTTAAAAAGATGGGTACATGTAGATGGGTCTAAATTATCAATGAAAGATTCAATAAAAATTATTTGGCAACTAGCTGAAATCGCTTTCTCGTATAGAAAAAATAAAAAAGGAGCATCAAATAATGCGAATAATAAATTTAAAGCAACTGCGGGTCAAAGAACTTTTGGAGAAGTGTAATTCATGAAATAGGAGTTTGGTGATTTTATCATATTTAATGTACCATTCAACAAACGTAAAGTGCATTCAAACGAATAGTCTGCCAATAAAATTATAATAAAAATACCTTTATAGGGTAGTAAAAAACAAGAGGGTTATGGTAAGTTTAGAAAATATTTTGATTCTAGTAATACTAATTTATGGTATTGTATCATTAGTGTTGATTGAAAAATATAGAAATAGAATTTCTGAGCTAGAAAATAAAAATAAAAAATAAAGGAAATACAGCTCAATCAAAATTCGGGGGGACATTGATTGATTAATAAAACTTCTAATACTCGTATTAGAAGTTTTTTTTGAGCCGTAGATTTTCTGAAAAAATAAAAAACCCAAAACAGATGTCTTGGGTTTTTTTTGTAGCGAGAACGAGATTTGAACTCGTGACCTCCGGGTTATGAATCCGACGCTCTAACCAACTGAGCTACCTCGCCGCGGTTATGCGGCTGCAAATATAGTATTTTTTTGGATTGATGCAAGACAACTTTTTAATTTTTTTTAAATAGAATATTTAACTATATTGGACACTAAATAATTAACAAATGTCAAAGATTAAATTTGAAATTGAATTTCCAATACATGCATCTCCTAAGATGTTGTATACGTATTTTGCAACTCCCGCAGGATTAGAGGAATGGTTTGCAGATAAAGTGAATTCTAGAGGCAAAATGATTACATTTATTTGGGATGAGGTAGAGGAGAAAGCGACAATTTTGACCAATAAAAATGGAGAAAAAATCAAATATAAGTGGTTAGAAAGCGAAGGAGATGAGAGTTATTTTGAATTTAGAATTGAAGTTGATGCTTTAACAAAGGATGTTTCTTTAATGATAACGGATTTTGCAGATGATGAAGATGAGGCTGAAGAGTCAAAAATGTTTTGGGAAAATCAAATAGATGAATTAAAACATACAATAGGTGCTTAAATAGTATCTGAATTTTATACGTAAAAGCTTCATGAAATTTATGAAGCTTTTTTTTGTTTTTAAAAAGAATCTATGCCGTTTATTTATAACTTTTCGTTTAATTTTGTCAAGCATTAATATATACACCTCTTATGTTAAATTTTAACGGAAAACTTATCAATCAGTCAGAATTTTCAATGAGCTCTAACAATAGAGCTTTTAAATATGGAGATGCTATTTTTGAAACGTTGAATATTCAGAATTCCACCATTGTTTTTTGGGAAGATCATTATTTTAGATTGATGGCGTCTATGCGTATGTTGCGCATGGAAATTCCTATGAAATTTACATTAGAGTTTTTAGAGCAAGAGATTCTTAAAACAGTAACGAGACAAGATGGCTTTTCAAAAGCTAGAGTGCGGTTAACTATTTTTCGAAAAGAGGGTGGTTTCTATACTCCGTTGACTAACGACGTAGATTTTTTGATTGAAGCTTCTGAAAACACATATGAAAAAAAGAAACTATATAAGATAGATCTTTTTAAAGATTTCTATAATTTCTCTGGGTTGTTGTCAACCGTAAAAACAACAAATAGGATGTTGAATACCTTGGCAAGTATTTTTATGGAAGAAAATGAGTTGGATAATTGTGTACTGATCAATGAGAGGAAAGGGGTTGTAGAAGCCGCAAATGCGAATATTTTTATTGTAAAAGGAAACGAAATAAAGACACCAGCTTTAAAAGAAGGATGTATCAAAGGGATTGTTCGAAAAAAAATTATTGAAATTTTGAATAAAAATGAAGCATATTCCATTTTAGAAACATCAATTTCTCCTTTCGAGCTGCAAAAAGCTGATGAGGTTTTTTTAACAAACTCAATTATTGGAGTTCAGCCGGTAACCAATTATAGAAAGAAAACATTTAAAACAGAGTTCGGAGATAAGTTGGCTTCAAATTTAAAACTTCTTCAGATTACTGGTAAATAATTAATTTAACTGGATATCACCTGGTGCATTTGCCCATATCTTATATTTACCTCCTTTTTGTAGTAGCTTATTTTTCCAAATGGTGGTATTGTCTGTAGCAAAAATGTTTGGGTAGTCATTATTTGAAACAAACCAAGAGTCGGTTTTTAATTCTTCTACAAGTTGATCTGCATCCCAACCAGAATATCCTAAGAAAAAACGAATTTCACTGCTTTTTAATTCCTGGTTATTCAACAGGTCTTTTAAAGAGTCAAAATTGCCGCCCCAATAAATACCATTATCAACCTCTATACTGTCTGGAATTAAACCTGGTGCTTTGTGTACAAAGTATAAATTATCTTGTTCTACTGGTCCCCCTTGATATATTGTAAATGGACAATTAATTTCAGGAATTAAATCATTAACAGTAAAACTCAAAGGTTTGTTTAATATAAAACCTATAGAGTTTTTAGTATTGTGTTCAGTTAATAAAATAATAGATCTATTAAACGAGTCATCGTTTAAGATTGAAGGTTCTGCAATTAGCAATCTTCCTTTTTTTGGTTTTAACATAGCCATGTTTAAATATAAGCACTTTTTACTAATAAAAAAACTCTCCTAAAAAATAGGAGAGTTTTTAAATACAATTTTTTTGTATTTTTAGTTTACTGAACTACTTAATCCAGCACCTGCTTTAAACTTAACAACGTTTTTTGCAGCGATTTGGATCGTTTTTCCAGTTTGTGGGTTTCTTCCTGTTCTTGCAGCTCTATTAGATACTGACCAAGTTCCCCATCCTACTAAAGCA
>Ga0209395_1001430_pt1 | contig 33363 bp, 28 predicted proteins | sample GOMGulsemesocosm_3_FD_184635 | JGI IMG/M metagenome (GOLD analysis project Ga0209395, IMG submission 184635) | Methane-oxidizing microbial communities from mesocosms in the Gulf of Mexico - GOM9D Gulf of Mexico (SPAdes) (version 2) | ecosystem: Environmental > Aquatic > Marine > Cold seeps...
CTAAAGCATTTTGTAAAATAGTTCCTGATCATTTAACTGGTGATGAAGACTATTGTTTAATTATGCATGCTGATGGTGCTGGTACAAAATCATCTTTGGCTTATATGTATTGGAAAGAAACAGGTGACGTTTCTGTTTGGAAAGGAATTGCTCAAGATGCGTTAATCATGAATATTGATGATTTACTGTGTGTTGGTGCTACCGATAATATCATGCTTTCTTCTACTATTGGAAGAAATAAAAATTTGATTACTGGAGAAGTATTATCTGCAATAATCAATGGTACTGAAGAGCTTATTGCTGAGTTAAAAGGTTTTGGCGTGACAATTCATTCTACTGGAGGTGAAACCGCTGATGTAGGTGATTTAGTACGTACTATAATTGTTGATTCTACGGTTACCGCTCGCATGAAACGTTCTGATGTAATTGATAACGCTAATATTACTCCTGGTGATGTTATCGTTGGTTTAGAGTCATTCGGTCAAGCTACTTATGAAAAAGAGTATAACGGAGGAATGGGGTCTAACGGATTAACATCTGCACGCCATGATGTATTTCATAAATATTTAGCAGATAAATATCCAGAAAGTTTTGATGCTGCGGTCCCAGAAGATTTAGTGTATTCAGGAAATACAAAATTAACTGATGCTGTTGCGGATTCACCAATTGATGCTGGTAAGTTGGTATTGTCACCAACACGTACTTATGCACCAATTATAAAAGCAATTTTATCAAAATATAAGAGTGATGACGTTCATGGAATGATTCACTGTTCAGGAGGTGCGCAAACTAAAATTTTACACTTTGTAGATAATGTACATATTGTAAAAGATAATATGTTTCCAATTCCACCATTATTTAAGTTGATACAAGAACAATCAAAAACAGATTGGAAAGAAATGTATCAAGTATTTAACTGTGGTCACAGAATGGAGCTATACGTTAAGCCAGAAGTAGCTGAAGATATTATAGCGATTTCAAAATCGTTTAATGTTGATGCGAAAATCGTTGGAAGGGTAGAAGCTTCAGAAGCTAAAAAGTTAACAATTACTAGTGATTATGGTACGTTTGAGTATTAATCATTTGATGAGTATAAAATTAAAAGCCTTACTAATTTGTGAGGCTTTTTTTGTTATGACACAAAAAGCTAACTAATATAATTCCAAATATTCTTGTGTTTACCAATTTGATGATAGGTATACTTTAGCACTTTATTTTCTTCTTTGATTAGTGAAGGATCATCTTTTAAAATATGCATAGCATAATTTCTAGCCAATTGTAAAATGTCATTGTCTTTTACGATATCAGCAATTTTTAAATTTAAAACACCACTTTGTTGGGTACCCATTAAATCTCCAGGTCCACGAAGTTTTAAGTCAACTTCAGCTAATTCAAATCCGTCATTGGTACGAACCATAGTTTCTAGTCGGGTTTTAGCTTCAGTACTTAGTTTGTAACTGGTCATTAAAATACAGAAACTTTGTTCGGCTCCTCTACCAACTCTTCCTCTTAACTGATGTAATTGTGATAATCCAAAGCGCTCGCTACTTTCAATAATCATCATACTTGCATTGGGTACATTTACGCCAACTTCAATAACAGTTGTAGCAACCATTATTTGTGTTTCTCCTTTAATGAAACGTTGCATTTCAAATTCTTTATCAGCTGGTTTCATTTTACCATGGACGATAGAAATTTGGTAATCAGGTTTTGGAAAATCACGTGAAATACTTTCAAAACCATCCATTAAATCCTTATAATCCAATTGTTCTGATTCTTGAATAAGTGGATAAACAATATAAACTTGTCTCCCTTTTTTTATTTCATCTCGCATAAAAGCAAATACTTTTAAACGATTACTATCATATCTATGAACCGTTTTAATTGCTTTACGTCCCGGCGGTAATTCATCTATTATTGAAATATCCAAATCGCCATATAAACTCATAGCTAAAGTGCGAGGTATGGGAGTAGCTGTCATTACTAGTATATGAGGAGGGAAGGAGTTTTTCTTCCAAAGCTTAGCCCGTTGAGCAACTCCAAAACGATGTTGTTCATCAATTATAGCTAAACCAAGGTTTTTAAATTTCACTTTGTCTTCTAAAATGGCATGTGTACCAATTAACAAGTGTAAGGAGCCTTCTTCCAATTCTTGATGGATTATTCTTCGTTGAGCAGTTTTAGTTGAACCGGTTAATAATCTTACATTGATGTTTAAGTCTTTAACAAGTTCAGTAATACCATGATAATGTTGTGTCGCTAGAATTTCAGTAGGAGCCATTAAGGTAGCTTGAAAATCATTGTCAATAGCGAGTAATACTGTCATTAACGCAACAATAGTTTTTCCCGAACCAACATCACCTTGTAGTAATCGGTTCATTTGGGCATTGCTCCCTAAATCATTTCTGATTTCTTTGATTACCCGTTTTTGTGCACCAGTAAGTTCAAAAGGTAAATGATTCTTGTAAAACTCTGTAAATAACTCTCCTACTTGGTCAAAAGGAAACCCCTTAATTTTATGCTTTCTGCTGATGTTTTTTAAAATCAGTTGTAGCTGGATAAAAAATAATTCTTCAAATTTTAACCTGAATTGTGCCTTAGCTAATAACTCAGCATTTTTTGGGAAATGAATATTAAATACTGCTTCAGTTTTTGAAATTAGTTTCAACTCATTTATTAGCAAAGGAGATAGGGTTTCTTGAAATTTAGCTCCAGTTTCCTGAAACAAGTTTTGCATCAGTTTTATCTTAGCTTTATTACTGACACCTTTATTAGTTAGTTTTTCAGTTGATGGATAAATGGCTTGCATTGCCGAACGAATACTTGCTTTGTGTTCTGTGAGTAATTCTAGATCTGGATGTGGTATTGAAAAACCATTAAACCAATTGCATTTGCCGAAAACGACATAGGGTACATTAAGCTTGATACTATCTTTTATCCATTTCTGACCACGAAACCAAACCAATTCCAAAGTTCCGGTTTCATCTTGAAAAGTTGCAACTAAACGTTTCCCACGTTTTTGCTCAACCATTTTCAAATTGATGATTTTACCTACTATTTGTACTTCTGATGCATTGCGTTGCAACTGATTAATTTTGTAATATTTCGTTTTATCTAAATAGCGATTTGGAAAAAGGTTGATTAAATCTTGATACGTAAAAATGCCTAATTCCTTTTTAAGTAAATCAGCACGACTTGGCCCAACGCCTTTTAAGTAATCAATTGGAGTTTGTAGTGTATTCAAAGTTCTACACGTTTTATGGAATCAAATATATACAGAATAAAACTAAATAAAAAGTTTATCAACCTTGTTTTTAACCCCTGTTTTATGGCTTTTTATCCCTTATTTTTTTAACTAAAGCTTATTTATTGTATAATTGTTTGATTTTTTAACCCATTTAAATTATAGATTATCATGAAAAAAAAGAACTTTATAAAAGCAGGTACCTTCTGCTTTTTTGCATTACTATTGATTTTTAATTCTTGTAAGAGTGATGACAGTATACCAATAGATACTTCACCTTCGTTTCAGTCTTCGGTGAATGAGTTAGTATTTAGTTCAACAGTTATGGGAGGGGTTTCTCCAAGTAAAACTGTAGGATTATCTACTTCTAATTTAGGAAATGATGTAATTGTTACTGTTACATCAAATTTTGAAATATCAAAAAATAATACTGACTTTTCTAGTTCATTATTATTAACTGCTCAAGAGTTAAATCCTAGTACTTTTCTAGTTTATGTAAGATTTGCCCCAGCGATACCAAACATTGGAACAATTAATGGAAATATATTGTTTGTATCTGATGATTTTTCTGATGAAACAGTTAATTTAAGTGGTAATTCGCTTGAAATCCCTAGGGAAATACAAACTATTGGTGCTGTAACCGGTTTTGGTGATCTTATGGTAGGAACAACTTCTACGGAACAAGTTTTTCAAGTAAAAGGATTGAATTTAGAAAATGATGTTACGGCTAATGTAACAGGAACTTACGAAATATCAAAAGACAATATAACGTATACGAATGCTGTAAATTATACTTTTGGAACTATAAATACTGTCTCAGAAAATTTATATGTACGATTTATACCAAGCCTTACAGACTTAGGTGTTCAAAATAGTAGTATTACACTTTCAGCAACTGGAGTTGATGACGTGGTTATTGCGCTTTCTGGAACTGGAACAGCGGTAACCCATAATTATGTAACTTTTAATCAGGAAGCGCTAGCTTTTGGTGGAGGTTATAGTCAATCGGCTACACAAACGTTTACATTACATTCAGATTTGTCTAATATTGCTCAAATAAAAATGTTTGTACAAATTGATTGTCCAGGAACAGGTTGTGATGATTGGGATAGGTTTGCAAATGTTAAAATAAAAGATGCAAGTTCAGGAGATTGGTACGAATTAGGACGTTATATAACGCCTTATTGGACAGGTACTCAGCAATTAGATAGAGGATTAGAGTTTGATGTAACTGATTTTAAATCATTATTAACAGGTTCAGTGGAGCTGAAAATTTATATCGAAAATTGGACTGCTAAAGCTGATTTGATAACTGTAGATTTTGATTTTATTGAAGGTGTTCCGGATTACCAATACTATTCTGTAGCGGGAGTATTACAATATAATAATAATTCAATTGATGGAGTTCCTTACGGTGTAGTTCATAGTTTTGATTTAGATAAATCAATAACTATTCCTGCTAATACGGAAAGTACACATTTACGTACTACGATATCTGGTTGGGGGCATGCAACTGGAAGTCCGGGTTCAAATTGTGCCGAATGGTGTTTTAGAACACATGATGTAAAAATTAACGGAGCGAATACGTTCGAACATTATATGGGTGCTTTAGGATGTGCATCAAATCCAGTAAGTAATCAATATCCAGGTAACTGGACTCAAGATAGAGCCGGATGGTGTCCTGGAATGGGAGTACCGAATAGAATAGATACTTTTCCATCATCTATGGCAGGAAGTGTTTTTACGTTTGAGTATGATTATGAAGATTGGACTAATGATATGGGTAATGGTAATGCATATTATGCAACTTCTACTTATGTAGTTGTTAAAAGTAGTACACCAATTACAAAACCAGTAGTAAACTAATTAAATTTAATATATTAGTAAAGCGCAATACTTTTTGGTATTGCGCTTTTTTTTTGGAGTAGATTTTGATAGTTTTATCCCATGAGAATAATTCAACTACTTTTTCTTATTTTTTGTATAAACTATTGTGCTGCGCAACAAACCGAATATGTTGATTTTTTGACTTGTAAAGCTGAACTTGTGATTCTGCCTGTTAAAAAAGAGGTAAAGGGAATAGTTGAATATTCATTTATAATTAAAAAAGATGCCGATTCAATATTTATTGATTCAAAATATATGGACTTAGACAATGTGTACTTTAAAAAAAGAAGAGCATCTTTTAAAGTAACAAATCAAAAGTTGTGGTTGTTTAAAAAGTTTAGAAAAAATAAAGAATATACTGTTTCATTCAATTACGTAGCACATCCTAAAAAAGCAATGTATTTCATTGATTGGGAAAATCAAGAGCATCCAGAAGCAAATCCTCAAGTGTGGACGCAAGGTCAAGGGAAGGATAATTCCAATTGGATTCCTAGTTTTGATGATATGAATGAAAAAGTGGAATTCGATTTGACTATTTCTTTTAATAAAAATTATGAAGTCATTGCAAATGGTAAATTGATATCCAAGCAGGAAAGAAACGATTCAGTTTATACTTGGAATTATGATATGCAAGAACCTATGAGTAGCTATTTATTAGCCATTGCAGTCGGGAAATATAAAAAGCGAACTGAAGTTTCTAAAAGTGGAGTTCCTATTGAAATGTATTATTATCCAAAAGACTCATTAAAGTTTGAGCCAACTTATCGTTATTCTAAACAAATGTTTGATTTTTTAGAAGAAGAAATTGGAGTCCCATATCCTTGGCAAAATTACAAGCAAGTACCCGTAAAGGATTTTTTATACGCAGGAATGGAAAATACCAGTGCAACTATATTTTCTGATGCCTTTGTAGTGGATAGTACTGCATTTATTGATAAAAATTATGTAAATGTTAATGCTCATGAGTTAGCACATCAATGGTTTGGTGATTTGGTTACAGAAACGCATGGTACACATCATTGGCTGCAAGAAGGTTTTGCTACTTATTATGCGTTGTTGGCTGAAAAAGAAGTTTTTGGAGAAGACTACTACTATCATAAATTGTATAAAACTTCAAAACAATTAATCAAAGCGCAACAAACGGATTCTATACCATTAATGAACCCTAAAGCAAGTAGCTTAACTTTTTACCAAAAAGGAGCATGGGCATTACACAGTTTACGAGATCGAGTAGGAGATAGTGTATTTAAATCATCGGTTAAGAAATATTTAAAAGAACATCAGTTTAAAAATGTTGATACAAATGATTTTATAACTATAGCAGAAAAAGAAAGTAAACAAAACCTAAGTGATTTTGTTGATACTTGGTTACTGTCGAGTGAGTTTCCTGAAGTAGAATCTGAAGTGTTGCTAAATAAAAATAAAGTAACTCAATTGCTTCAAAAAGGAATATTGACAAATTATAAAGAACCAATATTGACAAGAGAATATTTTAAATCCATTGAATTAGATTCGATTGTTTTTAATAAATTTTCAAAGAGTGTTAAAGAATGGTTTAACGAAGAAGATATTAAAGCTAGGCAAGTTTTTGCCAGTAAGTTCAAAAGAATCCCTTTAGCCTATAAAAACAGTTATGAAGGTTTTCTTAATGACAAATCCTATAAAACCATCGAAACAGCTTTGTTAAACTTGTGGGTTAATTTCCCAGAGAGCAGGAAGCAATATTTAGATCAAACGGCAAGTATTTCGGGGTTTAACGATAAAAATGTGCGAACACTGTGGTTGGCTTTAGCATTAAATACAAAAGGATTTGAAAAAAAATCGTATCAAAAATTTTATGATGAATTGGTTAGGTATACACATCCTGCTTTTCATTTTGAAGTTCGTAGAAATGCATTTGAATATTTAAATGAGCTGCAGTTGGTGAATTCTGAAGTTTTATTGAACTTAGTTCAAGCATCAAAACATCATAATTGGCGCTTTAGGACCTATTGTAAAAAGCTTTTAAAGCACGTACGCAATAAAAACTAATTTTATAAGTAATAGTTGTTCTCTCAAGGAATATAATTATCTTTAAATAACTAAACACAATACATGAAAGCATTAGTAATATCAGGAGGTGGGAGTAAAGGAGCGTTTGCCGGTGGAGTAGCTGAATATCTTATAAATGAAAAAAAGCATACATATGATATGTATTTGGGTTCTTCAACAGGAAGTTTGTTAATTCCTAATTTAGCATTGGACAACATTGAAAAAATGCATGATATTTATACTAATGTAAATCAGCATAGTATTTTTAGCTTGTCGCCATTTAAAGTACGTTATAAAAAAGGAGAAGAATTTATACAAATACATCACTTAAATGTGCTCTTACAGCTTATAAAAGGGAAAAGAACTTTTGGAGAAAGTAAGCGACTACAAAAATTGATAAAAAAGAGTTTCTCAATAGCAGAATTTAAGGAGTTAAAAAGTTCTCCAAAGGATGTGATTATTACGGTAACTAATTTAACTTTAAATAAAGTTGAATACAAATCAATTAAAGACTTTAGTTACGAAGAGTTTTGTGAATGGATTTGGATATCTTGCAATTACGTGCCCTTTATGAGTTTGGTAAAGAAAGATGATTTTGAATATGCTGATGGCGGGTTTTCTTGTGTTGTACCAATAAGAGAAGCTATTTTACGTGGAGCAACAGAAATAGATGCTATTATATTAGATACGGAAGCCTTTTCATATAGAAAAGCAATTGGTAAAAATCCGTTTTCGTTAATGGTTGATTTATTTGATGGAATTATGGATCAAGTAGAAAAAAAGGATATAGCACTTGGGAAACTAAGTGCAAAACATAATAATGTTACCCTTAATCTATATCACACCCCAATAAAATTAACAGATAATTCGTTGATATTTAATAAAAAACAAATGACCATGTGGTGGAAACAAGGTTTTGAATACGCAAAACATAAAATGAATAATGGTAGTCCAAGTACTATAGATTATGAAGAAGTTTTAAACTTAAAATAATTCTCCAACTTCATTTTTTATAAAAGCCATTCCTGTTTCTGATGGCGAAGCTTTTTCTAATAAACTTGTTAGTATAATTTCACGTAATTTATCAGCATCTACTACTTCAGGGTTGTTAGCTGTACTTCTGATAATTTGTATCGTAGTACTTTTAGCAGTTTTAATTACATTCCAACATTCATCACTTATGTAAATTTGTTGGGCTAAATTATGTTCAAATTCTTGTTCAATACTAGCAGTAAGTAATTGTTGATAATTTAATTTGTCATTGCTTAACGGACTTACTCTTAATAATAAATTAGAAGGATTAACACGTTCTAAAAACAGTGCCATTCGCTCATATGCTTGTAAACGTAATGGTAAAGCCGTTTTTTGAGCTTCTTTCTGTATCAAATATCGGCGTCTACCTTCTTCATTTTTAGTATGTCTTTTAAAAAATAAATAAGCTACACCACCAGTTATGATGGCTGGAAAAAGAAATAATATGAATTCTACTAATTTTTGATAATCGAACATGCTCCGTAATTTTTGCTAAAAATAAACTTATTTTTTCAATACAGAAGTATAAATTTTACTCGATTTTTTCATATAATCTGATCCTCCTAAATATTCACAATTCTTTAAGGATTCCATGGAAGTAAATGGAACTGGAGTTTTTTCGTAATTATAGGTTCTATTCAATTCTTTTGATAAGTTGTGGTCGTCTACATTAACATCAACATCACTCATTTTAAACTGTGATGGATGTTCATAACCTGCAGCATGAGTAATTTCTATCAATTCTTTTCTAAAGGTTTTAAAATACTGTGCCAATCGTTCCGATTTAATAGGTACGTCTATACCGCGTTGCAGCCATTTACTTTGTGTAGCAACACCACTAGGACAAGTGTTTGTGTGACATACTTGCGCTTGAATACAACCAATACTTAACATAGCTTCACGGGCAACATTAATACAATCAGCACCCATTGCAAATGCCATAGCTGCTTTGGCAGGGAAACCTAATTTACCACTTCCTATAAAAACAATACGTTCACTTAATCCTTTTGACTGAAATAGTTTATATAAATCACTAAACCCGTATACCCATGGTAAGGAAACATGATCGGCAAAACTTGGAGGAGCTGCACCTGTACCGCCTTCACCACCATCAACAGTAATAAAATCTGGGCCATTTCCTGTTTTTACCATGATGTCAGCTAATTCTTCCCATTGCTCTAATTTACCAATAGCTGCTTTTATACCAACAGGTAACCCTGTAGCTTCTGCAATTTGTTCAATAAATTCAACCATTTCGGGTACATTAGAAAAAGCCTTATGATTTGGAGGGGATAATACATCTTTACCAATTTCTACTCCTCTAATACCTGCAATTTCAGCTGTAATTTTTTTACCCGGTAATACGCCTCCTTTTCCAGGTTTAGCTCCTTGTGATAGTTTTACTTCAATAGCTTTTACAAACGGATTTTCTTCAACTAATTTGATAAGTTTTTCTATAGAGAATCCACCATCTTCAGCACGTACTCCAAAATAGCCTGTTCCGAAATGAAAGATTACATCACCTCCGTTTGAATGATAAGGAGATAAACCTCCTTCACCAGTATTATGGTAGGCTCCAGCCATTTGAATTCCTCTGTTTAAAGACTCAACTGCTCTAGATGATAAGGAACCAAAACTCATCGCAGATACGTTTATAGCTGATGCTGGACGGAATGGTTTTCTACGTTTATTATGTAGTCCCATTACTTTAGCGCAAGGAACAAATGAATTATCTGTTTTATTTGGATGTTTTTCCCCTATTTGATAAGGCATCATAGCATTATTTATAAAAATATGCTGGTGTGTATAAATATCCCTATCAGTACCAAAACCTTCATAGTTATTCTCTTTTTTTGCTGAAGCATAAATCCACCCGCGTTCAATACGATTAAAAGGTAATTCTTCTCTGTTATTAGCGACAAAATATTGACGCATTTCCGGACCAATACTTTCAAATAAATATCTGACATGACCTAAAATAGGAAAGTTATGACTAACCGTGTGACTTCTTTGAATTACATCGCGAATAGCGATTAATACTAAACCGATGATTATCCATAACCACCATGAAATTAAACTTAAAAAAGAAAGTAGTGTATCCATTTATTTTTGATAAATCATTTTCTCAAAAATAGGTATTTTTTCCTAAATAAAGCTTGTCAAAGTATAGTTCATAACTTTATGTATATCTTGTTGCTTTAGCTGATTGATAGTCTTATTTTTGAATCGATTATGGAGAAGAATATACAAGAGTACATAAATGAGTTAAACTCAGCACAAAAGGAGCCTACTTTACATAAAGATGGGCCAATGATTGTTATCGCTGGAGCAGGTTCTGGGAAAACGAGGGTGTTAACTTATCGAATTGCTTATTTAATGAGTGAGGGGGTTGATGCTTTTAATATACTATCTTTAACCTTTACCAATAAGGCTGCAAAAGAAATGAAAGCACGTATTTCATCTATTGTAGGTTCTACCGAGGCAAAAAACCTTTGGATGGGAACATTTCACTCCATATTCGCTAAAATATTACGTATTGAAGCTGATAAGTTAGGGTATCCTACTAATTTTACCATTTATGACACGCAAGATTCTCAACGTTTAATATCTGCCATAATTAAAGAAAAAGGATTAGATAAGGATGTATACAAGTACAAACAAGTGCAAAGTAGAATATCTTCTTTTAAAAATAATTTAATTACTGTAAAAGCATATTACCAAAACGGCGAATTGCAAGAGGCAGATGCCATGGCAAAAAAACCGAGAATTGGAGAGATTTATCAAGAATATGTTGATAGATGTTTCAAAGCTGGTGCAATGGATTTTGATGATTTGTTATTGCGTACCAATGAGTTACTTACACGTTTTCCGGAAGTATTAGCGAAGTATCAAAATAGGTTCAGATATATTTTGGTAGATGAGTACCAAGATACAAATCACTCACAATATTTAATTGTAAAAGCACTATCGGATAAGTTCCAGAATATATGTGTTGTAGGTGATGATGCACAAAGTATTTATGCCTTTCGTGGAGCTAATATTAATAATATATTAAACTTCCAGAAGGATTATGAAGGTGTAGTGATGTATCGTTTGGAGCAGAATTATCGTTCTACAAAAAACATTGTAGAGGCTGCTAATTCAATTATAGAACATAATAAAACCAAATTAGAAAAAGATGTTTGGACTCATAATGAAGATGGGCCAAAAATAAAAGTAAACCGTTTAGTCACTGATGGTGAGGAGGGAAGGTTTGTAGCAAGTTCTATTTTTGAAAATAGAATGGAACATCAGTTAAATAATGGTGATTTTGCTATTTTATACCGTACCAATGCGCAATCAAGAGCAATGGAAGATGCCTTGCGTAAACGAGATATACCATATCGTATTTATGGAGGGCTTTCTTTTTATCAACGTAAAGAGATAAAAGATGTATTAGCGTATTTACGCTTGTTAACGAATCCTGCAGACGAAGAAGCTCTAAAGCGTGTTATTAATTATCCCGCTAGAGGAATTGGTTTTACTACAATTGAAAAATTGGTAGTTACGGCCAATCATTATAAGCGCTCTATTTTTGAAGTAATGCAAAACTTGCATAAGCTTCCTGATTTAAAAATAAATGCAGGGACTCGTAGAAAACTAGAAGCTTTTGTGTTGATGATTCAAAGTTTTCAGGTATTGAATCAAACCGCTACAGCATTTGAGATTTCGGAACATGTTGCTAAAAAAACTGGGCTATTTCAAGAATTAAAAAAAGATGCAACTCCTGAAGGGGTGGCGAAAATTGAAAATATAGAGGAGCTCCTTAATGGTATTAAGGATTTTGTTGAACAGCAAAAGGAATTAGATGGTACTACCGGAGCTTTATCTGAATTTTTAGAAGATGTTGCACTAGCAACTGATATGGATAAAGATACTGGAGATGAAGATAGAGTAGCTTTAATGACGATTCATTTATCAAAAGGGTTGGAATTTCCGTATTTATATATTGTTGGTTTGGAAGAAGATTTGTTTCCTTCAGGTATGAGTATGAACACGCGTAGCGAGTTGGAAGAGGAACGCAGATTGTTTTATGTAGCATTAACTCGAGCAGAAAAACAAGCCTATTTGACCTATGCCCAGAGTCGATACAGATGGGGGAAATTAGTAGATGCAGAACCAAGTAGGTTTATTGATGAAATAGATGAAAAATATCTAGAATTCCTTACGCCAATGCATGAACGACGTTTTAAACCTATGATGGATATTGATGTTTTTGATGATGTCGATAAGGGTAAACTACGCTTAAAGAAACCTATTTCAGGAAGACCATCTGCGTTTTCAAGTGAAGCTGCTACAAGAAAACTACGAAAACTAAAGCCAAACTCCGATGGAAATACAGGTGCTGATACTACTGAAGTTTTAGTTGTCGGTAATTTTGTTGAACATATTCGTTTTGGAAAAGGAGAAGTAGTCCGTATAGAAGGGGTGGGGACTGATAAAAAAGCAGAAATACGTTTCGCTAATGGTGGTTTGAAGAAGTTATTATTGCGTTTTGCTAAATTGAATGTTATTCAGTAACTTTATGTAGTATGAGTGAGTTTATTAAAATATATAGTAACAACCCAAGTCCTGCAGCCATTGATAAAGTGGTTAGGGTGTTGCAAAAAGGAGGGATTGTAATTTATCCTACGGATACTGTTTATGGTTTAGGTTGTGATATTACCAAAACTAGAGGATTGGAGCGTATTGCTAAAATAAAAGGAGTGAAGCTTGAAAAGGCAAATTTTTCATTTGTTTGTAATGATTTAAGTCATTTGAGCGATTATGTGCAACAAATTGACAGTGCAACATTTAAGATATTAAAACGTGCTTTACCGGGGCCATATACCTTTATTTTACCGGGAAATAATAATTTGCCTAAAGTGTTTAAAAAGAAAAAAACAGTTGGTATTCGTGTTCCAGATAATGATATTACCAGAGCTATTATTGAAGCTTTAGGAAATCCTATTGTTTCTACATCCATTTATGATGAAGATGATATTATTGAATATACTACAGATCCTGAACTAATTTATGAAAAATGGCAAAATAAAGTAGATATGGTTATTGATGGAGGTTATGGTGATAATGTTGCCTCTACCGTAATTGATTTTTCTAATGGAGAAGTTGAGGTGATAAGAGAAGGAAAAGGAAGTTTGGATATTTTGTAAGAAAATAGATACATAATATATAAAACTAAAAAGCTCAATCGTTAGATTGAGCTTTTTAAGTATATGATGATTTTGACTTATTCTTTAGCTAAGTTTTTCATTTCTTGTTCTATCATATCATAGAATTCATCTATTTTTGGTAAAATAACAATTCTTGTTCTACGATTTTTCGCTCTATTTTCAGCAGTATCATTGTCAGTCAATGGCACGTGAAAGCTTCTTCCTGCAGCAATAAGTTTTTCAGGTTTTACGTTTAAGTTTTCTAAAACTCTAACAATAGAGGTAGCTCGTTTAGCACTTAAATCCCAATTGTCAATTAACACTCCTTTTTTGAATGATTTATTGTCTGTGTGACTTTCAACCATACATTCAAAATTAGGCTTACTGTTTACTACTTTAGCTACTTTAGCAAGTATTTCATTTGCTCTTGAAGATACGTTATAGCTCCCGCTTTTAAATAATAATTTATCTGCAATAGATATAAATACCACTCCTTTTTCTACATTAATGTTGATGTCTGGGTCGTTAATACCTACCTCACGCTTTAAACTTGTAACTAAGGCAAGTGTAACACTGTCTTTTTTTGTTAATGCATCTTGAAGACGTGATATTTTTAAATCCTTCTCCTGTAAACTTTCTAAAGACTTTTCAAGATTATCAGCTCCTTTTGAGGTAAGAATGGTAAGATCTTTAGTGCTTTCCATTAAACCTTGATTTGTGGTTCTTAAATCAGAAAGTTGTTCTTCCAGTGCTTTTGCACGTGCAGAAAAAGAAGCACGATCTTCCAAGCAACTATTTAGTTTCACCGTTGCTGAATTTAATAAATCTTGTGTTTTTTTCTGTTTTTCCTCTAGGGATGTAAATTTCTTTTGTGACACACATGAGCCAAGAAGAATTAATGTGGTAATGGATACAAACAGTTTAGTTCTCATAAATGATAAATTATATTATATAAACAAAGTTAATTTTAAAAGATTGGTTATGTATAGTGTTAACATTTCTTTAACCGTAATTAAAAGTTACAACAATATTTTTGAATCAAAAAATGATTAGTTGAAGAATTTAATTTCATAAACAAAGGAAAATTAAAAAGGGATAAAATATTGCAAGTAGTATACGCTTTAAAAGAAATTGTTATCCCAAAGTTCATTATTTTTCGAAACTTAGTATGAACCACAAAATAACATTGGCTCAATACAAAAAGTTGTGGAGTAATATAGGTTAGATGAACTTCGAACTAAAAAAAAGCTATGTTTTCCAATTCGTTAACTGAACTTTCCAAACTATTACTTCCAGGGATACTTGCAAATTATTTTGATTTTACTAAACGCGAGATTAAAAAGTGATGAATTGTATTTCTATTTTACAGGATTAATACTACTCCAGAAAAATTGAGGGTGTAAAGCTAACGTCAAAAAGTTTCTTTACTGAAGCAACGTTGTGTATCAATGGTCTTGTTGTGCTTATAAGTGCGCACGAGAAGACTCGAACTTCCACGGAGTTTCCTCCACTAACCCCTCAAGCTAGCGCGTCTACCAATTCCGCCACGTGCGCATTAATATTAACCAATATTCTTAGAGAAGTCTAAAAGAATAAGGGTCTTATTATCTATTTCAATAAATGCAAGCATCAGTTAATTATGACCATTATTTATAGGAACAAAAAAAGTTAAGCGTGAACTTAACTTTTTAGTGATCTGGCTGGGGCTCGAACCCAGGACCCTCTCCTTAAAAGGGAGATGCTCTACCAACTGAGCTACCAGATCTTAATTCAATATTTTTTTAAAAAAAAGTTCATTTTATAAGTGAACTTTAGTGATCTGGCTGGGGCTCGAACCCAGGACCCTCTCCTTAAAAGGGAGATGCTCTACCAACTGAGCTACCAGATCAATAATCAATACATAAAAAAAAACTTCTTTTCTGGATGAAGTTTTTTAGTGATCTGGCTGGGGCTCGAACCCAGGACCCTCTCCTTAAAAGGGAGATGCTCTACCAACTGAGCTACCAGATCTAAACAAGCACATATTCGTGATTGCGGGTGCAAATATAAGAGGATTAATTAATTTATCAAGTCTTTTTTTTGATAATTTTTCGAAATAATTTTAAGACATTTGTAAATCGTTAACTAAGAGTATTTAATAAAATATGATTATTACATTATTAGGGTATATGGGTTCCGGAAAATCTACAATTGGTGTGCAATTGGCAACTATTTTAGGTTATGAATTTATTGATTTGGATAATTTCATTGAAGAAAAGGAGCGGTTAAGTGTCAAGGAAATTTTTAAATCCAAGGGTGAAATTTATTTTCGAAGAAAGGAAACTCTTTACTTAAATGAGATTATAACAAAATTTACCAAGGTAGTTTTATCTGTAGGTGGAGGTACACCATGCTATTCGAATAATATGGACTTAATTAATTCAGGTGAAGCAAAATCAATTTATTTAAAACTTTCAGCAAAAAGTTTGTCTGATCGCTTGTTTTTAGAAAAAGAAAATAGACCATTGATAAGTCACTTGCAATCAAAAGAGTCCTTGCATGAATTTATTGCAATTCATTTGTTTGAGCGTCAAAATTATTATCAGCAAGCATCATATTGCGTTAGTACTGATGACTTATCGATTAAAGAAACCATAGAAGATATTATAAAAACATTATATTAAAACAGCTTGGGCTGTATTGTTTTCAAAAACAATCTCAATATGCTCATTAATTGAGGTAGATAATGATAGTCCCTTGAAATCAGCTTTTACTGGGAATTTTTTATGATTTCGATTTATCAAAACAGCAGTTTTTAATTGTTTTAATGGGGTATTTAAAAAATGTTTGACACCATAAATTAAGGTTGCTCCAGAATGTAATACATCATCAATTAATACAACGGACTTATTTGTATATTCATTTGTATCAATGGAAATAGTGACATTAGTAAGCAAGTCTTTTTTATTAATAAAAACCTCACAAAGAACGATCTTTACATCGGAATAATCAGCAATTACTTTTTGTAGTTTTTTAGCAATTATAAACCCATTTTTAGAAATACCTGCCAATACTATTTGTTGCTCATTAATATTACTTTCAAGAATTTGAAGTGCAATCCTTCTAATTTTATGATTTATTTGAGTATCCGTTAGAATAATATTGTTTTCTGTTTTCATGCGTTGCAAATTAGCGTTATAAATCAATATCAAAGCTACATATTTTTATTCTTCTTCAGAACTATAATCGTCAATATCTCGACGATCCTTTTTAGTAGGTCTACCAACTCCTTTTTTACGATAATAATCTTTCGCATGCTTTAAGAGTTCTAGGTGTTCTAAATTCTCTTTTGGAGTGATATCCTTTCGATACAAATCAACAAGTTTTGCACCAACCCTATTTTGTGGAGTATCTAAAACTTGAATAACATAGTTTACTTGGTTTTTTCTAATATTAATTTTATCGGTGGCGTAAACTTCACGAGAAGGTTTTACTTGGGAGTCATTAATTCGGATATGCCCTTTCTTACATGCTTCAGTAGCAATACTTCTTGTTTTGAAGTAACGAATACACCATAAATACTTATCAACTCTCATTTTATCTAAAATCAATGTTAAAATAAAAACAAAAGTAAGATAAAATTGTATCTTGCCATCAAATTTGAGTAATGATGAATAGAATAATTAAGAGCGCAATTTTATTTTTAGTTTTTGGAGGATTAACTTCTTGTCAAAATGATGATGCAACCACAGCTGAATATATAGTTCCTTTATGGGAACAAGAGCCTATTGATGATGCAGCAATAGTAGAGTTTTTGACAAACAACTATTTTAATGAAGAAGAGTTTGTAACTCCACCAGCTGATTTTAACTTTGATATTAAGTTTTATCTAGATGAAACAAAAGCAGGAGTAGACGCCAATGGTGACGATGATATATTAGACACTAATCAAATTGAAGGAGGTTTTACAAGAACACCTTTGATAGATTTTGTAGGAACTGTTATAAACGGGATGACCATTGAAACAAAAACGATAACCTTAAGTGATGTTGATCATACCTTGTACATATTAAAGGCTGTACAAGGACAAGGAGTAGAGCAACCAAGATTTTGTGATGAAGCGTTTTTATCTTATGAAGGGATGAAGTTGGGGAAAGAAGTTTTTGATAATGCATTAAACCCTAATGACCTTGATTTAGCAAAAACAGTTAAAGGGTTTTCAGAATCTGTGTCAGAATTTAATATTGCAACTGGAACAATTGATAATGGTGACGGAACTTTTACATATGAAAATTATGGAGTAGGAGCTGTATTTATGCCATCTGCTTTGGGGTATTATGCAACTCCAAAAGGAATTATACCTGCATACTCTCCATTAATATTTAAATTAAAAGTATACGGTACTAGGGAATTAGATCATGATAATGATGGCGTGCCAACTTATGTAGAGGATTTAAATGGAGATAGAAATTTAAATAATGATGATACAGATTTGGATGGTATACCAAATTATGAAGATACTAATGACGAAAACGATCCTGTTTTTACTAGAGATGAAGTAACAAATACGTATGTTATTTATGACGGTGATGCTGACCCAGCTTTATTACCTGGTGAAGAGGAGATAGATAGAGTTACTGATTATTCTGAAGTGCCTAACAAAATTACAATTACAAGACGAATTTATAAGGACACTGATGGTGATGGTACTTTTGATTATTTAGATGGAGATAGTTAATAGTTTAAATAAAAGTAATAAAAAAGCCTCACTCTATAAGTGAGGCTTTTTTTATAGAAGCTGTTAACAAAGAAAATAAAACTTAATGCTAATTCAATTTTATTAATATGAAACAAAGTCCTTTGTTAACAGCTAAAATGTCATTTTTCCATTTTTAGATAATAATCTGCGGAATGTTTTCCTGATCCATATATAAGAAAGAAAACAGATAATAGTAATACAATGCATGCTGTCATTAAATTTAAAGCATTCATATCACCTAGTAAATTAATCAATACAGCTCCAATTAAAACAGGTATTTGCGCTGCTATTGCCCAACGTGTTAATAAACCACATATAATAAGAAGCCCACCGATTAAATGTGCGGGAACTACATAATGCATTAGTATTATTTCTCCAACATAATTCTTCAGTGGTTCAATTAATTCAGCTAGTATTAAACTATGACTCATAAAGTACATTCCTTTGTAAAATATAAAGGCGCCTAATCCTATTCTAATAATATCTAATGAGTAATAAGTGTGTGCATTAGCCCATTTGTTAAGGTGTTTAATATTATCCATAATTCATATGTTTAAGATAGTATTAAGATACAAAAATAAAATCAAAAACCAAAAGTATCTAGTTGATATTCAACTAGATACTTTTGGTTTTTTTAATAGTTGTTTTAAGAACAACTTAGTTTTTGGTCAATGTAAGAGGTATCAGCTAACCAATACTATTTTTATATTGAGGTAAACTTTAGGAATTGTTAATAAATAACTCATTCGTTTTGACTCTTTCTTTTTTCCTTTCTATGTGTTAAAACTTTAAACCATAGCTAAGGCTATGCTTGAAAATTTCGCCTTGATAAAGAAAAAAATAAATTCGTCAATTCCGTCGACTTATTTCTTAACAGTTCCTTAGTAAATAAATCCCACTGGTGGGTTACACTTGAATAACTCCTAAATTAAAAGCTTTCTCAATAGGAGCGTGGTCTGCGGCTTCTATGCCCATAGAAATCCATTTTCTGGTATCTAAGGGGTTTATAATAGCATCTGTCCAAATTCTAGAAGCAGCATAGTAAGGAGATACTTGATTATCATAACGTGCTTTTATGGTGTTGAATAGTTCTGCTTCTTTTTCTGGAGTAATTTCTTCTCCTTTTTTCTTTAAAGAGGCTGTTTCTATTTGTAGTAATACTTTAGCTGCAGAGTTTCCACTCATTACTGCTAATTCTGCACTTGGCCAAGCAAATATTAATCTTGGGTCATAGGCTTTACCACACATAGCGTAATTTCCTGCTCCATATGAGTTTCCTATTACAACAGTAAATTTTGGTACTACTGAATTACTTACAGCACTTACCATTTTAGCACCGTCTTTAATAATACCTCCATGTTCTGATTTACTTCCTACCATAAATCCAGTAACATCTTGTAAAAATACTAACGGGATTTTCTTTTGATTACAGTTTGCTATAAAACGAGTTGCTTTGTCTGCAGAATCAGAATAGATTACTCCTCCAAACTGCATTTCTCCTTTTTTAGTTTTTACTAATTTACGTTGGTTGGCAACAATACCAACAGCCCATCCGTCAATTCTAGCATATCCAGTTATTAAACTCTGTCCGTATCCGGCCTTGTATTCATCAAATTCAGAATTATCAACCATACGTGTTATGATTTCCATCATGTCGTATTGTTCTGCTCTGGATTTTGGTAAAATTCCAAATATTTCTTCTGGGTTATTTTTAGGGCGACTTGGTTCAGCTCGGTTATAGCCAGCTTTGTTAAAGTCACCAATTCTACCCATAGTTCTTTTTATGGTGTCTAAGGCGTCTTTATCATCTTTTGCTTTATAATCAGTAACTCCTGATATTTCGCAATGTGTAGTAGCGCCACCTAAAGTTTCATTATCGATACTTTCTCCAATAGCAGCTTTTACCAAATAACTCCCTGCTAAGAAAATACTTCCAGTTTTGTCAACAATCATAGCTTCATCAGCCATTATAGGTAAATAAGCTCCACCAGCAACACAACTCCCCATAACGGCAGCTATTTGTGTTATTCCCATGCTACTCATCACAGCATTGTTTCGGAATATTCTTCCAAAATGTTCTTTATCAGGAAAAATTTCATCTTGCATAGGTAAATAAACACCAGCACTATCTACTAGGTAGATGATTGGTAATTTGTTTTCTATGGAAATTTCTTGAGCTCTTAAATTCTTTTTTGCAGTTATAGGAAACCACGCACCAGCCTTAACAGTGGCGTCATTAGCAACAACAATACATTGTTTTCCGCTAACATAACCAATCTTAACTACAACACCTGCAGAGGGGCATCCTCCGTGTTCAGCATACATGCCATCTCCAGCAAAGGCTGCAATTTCAATAGAAGGCTTTTTGCTGTCTAATAAATAGTCAATGCGTTCTCTCGCAGTCATTTTACCTTTAGCATGGTGTTTTTCTATTCTACTTGATCCACCACCTAATTTTACCTTAGCAAAACGTTGCTTTAAGTCTGATAATAGTAATTTATTATGGTCTTCGTTTTTGTTGAATTTTATGTCCATTTGTGTTGTTAAATTGGTTTGCTAAAGTACAAACTATATTAGCGATAATCAATAGTAAATTTCAGATTATGTTTACATGGAAGTATTTTCCTTGGTAAATAAAAATATTTGTTGTAAATTTGTATGGAATTTAAAAAATCATAAGAAATGAAAAGAGATAAAATAATTTATTACGTGAGTACAGGACTATTAACTTTTTTGATGTTGTTTTCAGCAGGAATGTATATTTTTAACCATGCAATGGTTGAAACAATGTTCACAAGTTTTGGGTATCCTACTTATATTATTTATCCATTAGCAGGAGCGAAATTATTAGGACTGTTTGCAATTTGGAATCCCAAATTTAATGTATTAAAAGAATGGGCTTATGCAGGTTTTTTCTTTGATTTTGTATTGGCCTTTTTTGCACATAAAATGATTAATGATGGAGAAGAGGTGGGAGCTATAATAGGCTTCGTATTATTAACAGTATCTTATATCTTTATGAAAAGAATCAGTAAATAAAGTGGAAAGTGCAACATCAAAAACAGTATTATATCGGGATAGTTACAAGGCGGTAGCTTTTTCAAGAGGACATGAAATGTATATGGATAGACCACTTGAAGATGGTGGCAATAATACAGCTCCTACACCAGTGGAATATTTATTGTCAGCTATTGGAGGATGTGTAAGTATGACATTACGTGTTTTTGCACTTCATAAAGGGTGGGATCTCGGAGAAATAACCGTTAATGTAATACAAACAAAGCAGCTTACTGAAAGTGGAATTATTACAACAATAGTTGAAGAAGTTTCATTTGAAAAGCAAGTAACCGATAAACAAAAAGAAAAATTAATAGTTATGGCAGGGAAATGCCCTGTAGCACAATTATTAAAAAAAGAAACAAGTATTAAAACTAAAATTATTTAGAATGAAGAAAGTAATTGCATTAGGAGGAAGTAATAGTAAAAATTCAATTAATAAAATGTTAGCTGTTCATGCTGCAAACATGCTTAATGATGTTGAAGTAAAAGTATTAGATTTAAATGAATTTTCATTACCCCTTTATGGTATTGATTTAGAAACTGATAATGGAATACCTCAAGACGCTCATGATTTGTTACAAGAAATAATAGAAGCAGATGGAGTAGTTTTATCATTAGCAGAACATAATGGAGCTTATTCTACAGCGTTTAAAAACGCATTTGATTGGATGTCTCGTATCGACGGTAAGTTATGGTCAGAAACGCCAATGTTATTGTTAGCAACTTCACCAGGAGCTAGAGGAGGTGCGACTGTTTTAGAAATAGCTAAAGGAAGATTTCCATATATGGGAGGAAATATAATTGCTGATTTATCATTTCCTTCTTTTTATGACAATTTTAAAGAAGGCATTATTGCTGATGAAAATTTGAATAAACAAGTACAAACAGTTGTAGGTAAATTACAACAAGCATTGTAATGGGAGATATATCTAAAGACATATCATCTACTTTTCATTCTAGTCGTGTTAAAGCATTGATTAATATTAAGTACACGGCTAATTGGTTAAACAATAGAGAAGTAACTTTTTTTAAGCCATATGGTATTTCGCCGCAGCAGTTTAATATATTAAGAATTCTTAGAGGTGCAGGTGAAGCTATAAAAGTTCAACTGGTTAAAGAACGGATGATAGAGCGTTCACCAAATGCAACACGTTTGATGGATAAGCTTTGTGATAAAAATTTGATAGATAGAATAAGATGTGAAGATGATAGAAGAGTGGTTTTTGTAGAAATAACAAAAGAAGGATTAAAATTGCTTACCATTATTGATAAAGAAGGTAAGCTTTCGTTTATGAATAACTTAACGGATGAGGAAGCGAGTTTATTAAGTGATTTATTAGATAAAATAAGATAACAATAGCCCTAAGGTTATATATAGTTGTACTAATATATTTCCCTTAGGGAAGTAAAAAATAACAATTATGAAACTAAATACAATTAAAACAATTGGAAGAAGTGATTTGGTTAATATGGGGCCAATACGTTTACGACAGCCAATACCAACACAAACATTAGAAAATATAGATCCGTTTGTATTGTTACATCATTACGGACCTTATGAAATTAATACGCAAAATAATCCGTTTGATTTAGGGCCACATCCTCATCGTGGGTTTGAACCAATTACATTTTTAATTCAAGGGGAGCAATTACATCGTGATTCATTAGGAAATGAAAGCATCGTAAGATCGGGAGATGTGCAATGGACAACTTCAGGGAGAGGAATAATCCATTCTGAGGGACCTACAAAGGAGTTTGTGGAAAAAGGAGGGATCCTTGAAGGAATACAATTGTGGTTGAATTTACCAGCATCAAAAAAAATGATGCAACCAAAGTACCAACATGTTTCTGCCAATGATTTTGAAGTAATAATTTCAAAAGATAAAAAAGCTGCGGTACAATTAATTGCTGGTAATTTAAATGGTAAGGAAGGTAAGATAACAACGCAAACTCCCGTGAATACATTTATGATTGATATGGATAAAGGAGGGGAGTTAGTACTTCCTTTGGAGCTAACGCATCAATCAATGATTTACTTGTTAAAAGGTGAGGTGAACGTAAACAATGAAGTCAATTTACAGAAAGATGAAAATCAACTGATTGAATTTAATCAGGATGGAGAAGGGATTAAAATTGTATCGATAGTAAATAGTAAACTCTTGTTTTTATCAGGAGAAGCTTTAAATGAAAAAGTAGTGAATTACGGCCCTTATGTAATGAATTCACAAACGGAAATATTAGAAGCTATGCGTGATTATCAACAAGGAAAAATGGGTTTTTTACCGGCTTAAATTGTTGCTTATTTCACTCTTTTAATAAATGAATAAAAATCTACCCTATCCAAAAGGCCTATTAATTTATCGGCTAATATTTTTTCAGCATCTAATTTTGAATTAGGTGCTTTAATAATTTCAAGCATTCCTTTTTTTTCAAGGAAAATATTTTCCTCGTTAAAACTCATATAGGCATCCCATTTTTTTCCTTCTACAAGCATGATATTTATGGAAACGAGTCCGCATTTAGTGAGTAAATCATCCATAAAGTTAGGCAAGGAGTCACTTTTGCTATCTACAAATAAGTCAATGATAGCATTTTTTACTGCGGTATCATCAACTTTAATATAGTCGGATATAATTTTATTATATGTTGTCATAATTATAAGGGGTGTTGGTTTGAGTTTTTTTTAATACATATTCAGGTTAAATAACACTCTAATTTAATAAATATATTTTTATCACTAAGAGTGATGAAATTTGCTGTCACTGAAATTGGTTATTCAATATCACTAAATTTAGGGGTATTTAAAGTAGTGTTTTTTATTGTAAACTGTTAGGATATTTCCAAACAGAATGATGCTTTTAGGTTATTACAATTTTTAAAAGATTAAAATAAGGGAAATACTTGAAAGTATACTGTTAACATTTGTTAAATAACTATACACGGCATATTTATTGATTTAAATAATTGAACTTTAAAATCAATTCCTATGCAACATATCAGCTATAAAAACGTACTTATTCTTGGTTTACTAATAGCGTTGATTTTATCAATTAATCAATGTTCAACGAACGAGCAATTAGCAGCTTCTCAGAATGCTGTACTAAAAGATGCTACCAATCATTATAAAAATGAATTAGGAACAATTACGGCAACTAAAAAAGTACTTGAGTTAGAAAAAAAGGATCTTAAAGAATTGCTGTATTCAAAAGATACGACACTTAATATACTACGTAAAGAATTTTCAAAAGTAAAAACTATTATTCAAACAGAAACTATTGTATCAATTGATAATGTTACAGTACCGTTTGAAACGAAAATTGGGTATGATTTTGAGTGTAAAGGAAGTCACCTTGACACATGGTTACAATTTGATTATATGCTCTATCAAGATAGATTTGAGCTATCTGATTTTACAATGCTAAATAAGCAAACTTGCATTACCGGATTTAAAAGAAAATGGTTACTAGGTAAACAAACCTATACTACGGATATTACCAATACCAATCCTCATATAAAAACTGTAGAAGTACAAACAGTTCAAGTGGTTGTGCCCAAACGTTTTTACGATACCAGATTATTTAATATTGGAGTTGGGTTTATAGGGGGTATGTTGGTGGCTAGATAAACAGGGTTAGGTTTGGCCAAACAAAGATTCACATGAATATTCTGTAAAAGAACTAGTGAGCATACTGGAGAATTCCTAGATAATTTATGTAGTTGTAATAGGAACTAACAATAGATAAAGCTATGAGAAAAGAAAGAAAATCTTAGGCGAAACCAGTCCACCTAAGATTTTAAACATGATATAAAATTATCTAAATCTTCTTTTCAAATTCCAAGTAACATAATTTGAAGTACTAAAACCTTTTGTTCTAATTCCAGTTTTACTTTCAGCTAATATGCTTTTGCTTTTTTGTGCTATAGTGTTGTTATTCATTGCGTTATAGTTTGTTTTTTTTCTACGAGGCGGCAAAAGTACTTCAACTAATTATAATAGAAATAACATTTAACATATTATTTAACATTTAAATATTGATGACCTATAACTCTAAAAGAAGGGTATAGGGTTTTATGAAATATGTATTAGGAAAATTATAGTAATTTTTTTGAAAATAAAAACCCCCTTCAAAAAGAAGAGGGTTTTATTATAAATATTATTTATTGATCTGTGTTAAGCCATCGTATGAAACACATTTTGAACATCATCGTCATTTTCTAACTTTTCTAAAAGTTTATCAACATCAGCTTGTTGTTCTTCAGTTAACTCTTTAGTTACTTGAGGTAAACGCTCAAAACCAGAAGAGATAATTTCCATTTCTCTTGCTTCAATTTCTTTTTGAATAGTACCAAAACTTTCAAAAGGAGCGTACATTAAAATTGATTTAGTTGGTTCTGCATCATTTTCATCTGGTTCTTCACCAAATATTTCTTCTACACCACAATCAATAAATTCAAGTTCAAGTTCTTCAATATCAAATCCAGTATCTTTAATTTTAAAATTACATTGTCTGTCAAACATAAAATCAACCGAACCTTGTGTTCCCATGTTTCCGTTACATTTACTAAAGCATGCTCTAACATTAGCAACTGTTCTATTATTATTATCTGTAGCTGTCTCTACTAAAATAGCAATTCCGTGTGGGGCATATCCTTCAAACAATACCTCTTTATAGTTTTCAGTATTTTTATCAGAAGCCTTTTTTATAGCACGTTCAATGTTGTCTTTAGGCATATTGACAGCCTTTGCATTCTGTATAACTGCTCTTAAACGTGAGTTACTATCAGGGTCAGAACCTCCATCTTTAATAGCCATTACAATATCTTTACCAATACGAGTAAAGGCTTTAGACATTGCTGACCAACGCTTCATTTTACGTCCTTTTCTAAGTTCAAATGCTCTTCCCATTTCTGTAGTCTATTTAATATAATTGATTATCTAACAAACCTACTAAAAACCTTGTTAATTAGCAATAAAAAAGCCTTTCAGTTATTGAAAGGCTTTGAATGTTAATTTCGTGCGCTATAAAGCTTTTAAAAGCCAAGTTAAATTAACCTTTAGGGATATGCCTTGCAAAGAAATTAGAAATAGCATTATTATAGGCATTTAAATGTTTTGAACGATTGTTATTTAATGCAGTATTTGTTTTGTTGTATAAGTCAGCTTTTTTATTAATTTCATTTATTTTTTTATTGTAGGCATCAATTTGTTCCTTAGTTCTTTTACGCTCAGGTGTTTTTTCCAAAGCTGTTTTTATTTTGTTAAAACTTTCATTTAACACCATAAATTCAATTAATTGAGGTGTTTTGTTTTCTGCTTCATCAATATAAAAATTAAAAACCTTTTCTACACTTTTTACAATTGAAGCATCATTTTTATATAATTCAATTGTTTTTAATTTTTCAAGTCCCTCTTTGGCATATATACTTAGTGCATTGGCATTTTGCTGAACTGCATTTACATCGTTTGAAGCCATTCCTTTTACAAGAGTAATTTCCTGAAAATTTGCTTTAAAAAAGGTTAAGTTTAACGCATTATTATGTTTAAAGACAGCATTGGTAATGTCCATTTTCTTTCCTAATTCAGAACTGTTAGAATCAACCAAATTGATGTTGTTTTCTTTTGCAAAAACTTTTTCATTTTCCTTATAGGATCTGAAGGCATCATCTTGTTTTTTCTTAGTTAATTCTTGCATCATTATATATGCTTCCATTAAGTCATAGGATTGTTCTGCAACCTTTTTCATATCGATAACTTTTGCGTAGTCTTCCTTTAACAAGCTTTCATTTAAACGCATGTATTCCAATATCTGGTTTTTATAGGTGTCACCATTGTATCCTTGTGCTTTTTCAATTTTTGAAATAGCTTTGGCTACTGTTGCTATTAATTTTTTTCTTCTAGAATTAATTGCTCCATCTCTTTTACTATGAGCTACAGCCTGAGCATAGCGTAGCATTTGCTTTGATATGTTTTGGTTTTCATGTCCTACAAATTTTAAATAATCTATTGCTTGATCAAATTTTTGTGCAAAAGTGAATGTTGTTGCACTCAGCAACATTAAAAGAAGGATTGTTTTTTTCATAATATTAGTTAGTGTTTAGTGTTAGTGTTTTTATGGCTTCTGCTAAAAGTTTATCGGATTGTAATTGCTTTAATAGTATCTGGTTGATTTCTTTTCTTTCAGTATCAAATAATAATTCTTCATCAGTTGCAAGTGTATTTTCAAATATGACATCAGTGCTTTTTTCTGATAGTTTATTAATATCCTTTATGAGTTTATTATAAGCTTCATAATCTTTAGATAGGTTGTCAAGTGACAATTTGTAACTTTTCTTGGTATTATAGGTTTTGAATAATTCAACATTAATGTTAGAAACAGTTTCAAAGTATGCAGTAGTTTCTGAAGTTACTCCTAAGTGCTTGTTAAATAGTACTCTTTCTTCTTTATGAATAAGTGGTTCTAACAGAGTTCCCTTTAATGCATTTGGATAATTTTTTTCAGTAACACTATTGTCGTCAAATAAATTTGGATATATAATATCGGGTATTATACCATCACCCTGATAACTTATCCCTGATACTTTATATATTAATTCAATAGTTACTTTTGTGTAACCAAGTTGTTCATTCTTTTCGTCTAAGGGGGTGATAATTTGACCAGAACCTTTACCAAATGTCCTTGAGCCCATTATAATACCTAAATTGTAGTCTTGAATTATCCCTGAAAAATATTCAGACGCAGAAGCGCTATAGTTATTAGTAAGTACAATTAGTGGTTTATTGAATGAACTACCTCTATTAAAATCCTTTATAACAACTTCTTTTTTTTGAGCTTTAAAAATCCCTAATGGACCTTTATCAATAAACATCCCAGCAATATCAGAAGCTTCTTTGATTGACCCTCCGCCATTATTTCTTAAATCAATAACTAAACCAGAAATATTTTGTTGATTAAGTTTTACTAATTCTTTGGCAAAATCATTCGCCAATCCTAAACTGTTTTTAGTCTCAAAACTGGTGTAAAAACTTGGGATTTTAATATACCCAAAAGTGTTGCCTTTATGATTAGTAATAAATCCTTGTACATAGTTTTCACTAACAGTTAACTCCTCTTTAACTAAGGTTAGTGATCTTACCTCACTAGATTCAGCACGGACATTAATTGCTATTTTTTGTAGATTATCATCATTAAGTAGCATAGTCATTTCAATAACTGAAATGCAACTTAGATCAATGTCTTTATTTTTTATTTGAAGGGATACGATTTTTTCATCTTCAAAAAGGAGGTTTTTTTTCCAAGCCTGACTTCCGAATAACACTTCACTTATGTATAACTCGCCATCTTTTTTATTAAAATTAAATCCGAAAGAAGCTACCGTTTTAGAAAGGCTATTTTCAAATAACTGTTTAGTTTGATAGTCAAAATAATTTGTGTGAGGGTCAAAACTTTTTGCAAACGCATTTAAGAAACATTTTTCAACAAACTTATTGATCCCAAAATTGAATTTCTCATCTAGTTCACAAAGTAATAGTTCTTTATGTTTTTGTAATAATTCTTTTTTATGCTCTTTTATATATACGGCTGTGGTATCAATATTCCCGTTATTTTGAATGAGTGATTTGGAGAAGCATTTAAAAAGAACTTTTGTTTGCCAATAATGAGCTAATTCAGCTTTATCTTTAAAAAAAACATCAGGTTTGTTTCCTCTAAAAGTTATTATTTTTTCTGTATCAAAAATTGCTTCTGGAGTACTGTTAATAATGTTTTTAATTTGAACTATTGCTTTTTTATATTCGTTTATATAGTCTTGAATAAAAGCGGTTTCTTTTGAGTTAAAATAATCATCAATTACTAACTCGTGCTTTTTTAAATAATTAATATTCTCTTGAGAAAAAATGTTTTTATCTGTGTCAAGTAAATCAATAAAAATGCTTGATGTAGTTAATGAAAAATCATTATCAATTATTTTAGGGCTAACATGTAACTCTTGAATGTTTTTATTGAGTAATTGTATTTGATTAGCAAACTCCTGAGCATGTGAGTTACTAAATATGAAAAAGAGTATAAATGTAATTCGGATGTGCATATTTTATTATAATAATAAAGCCACTTAATTAAGTGGCTTTAAATTTATTTTTTATAAAAGGGTAATTTAACTACCGTTGCTGGAATTTGTTTTTTACGTACTTGGATGTAAATTTTACTTCCAACGTCTTTAAAAACAACAGGGACATACCCTAAGCCTATTCCTTTCCCTAATGAAGGAGATTGTGTACCCGAAGTAACAATACCTATTTTATTTCCTTGCGCATCTACAATATCGTAATCATGACGCGGAATTCCTCTTTCATCTAATTCAAAAGCGACTAATTTACGTTCAACACCTTTTTCCTTTTGCTTTTTAAGGTTTTCAGAATTTACAAATTCTTTTGTGAATTTAGTTATCCACCCTAATCCAGCTTCTAATGGAGATGTAGTATCGCTAATATCGTTTCCGTATAAACAGTATCCCATTTCTAAACGTAAGGTATCTCTAGCAGCTAAACCAATTGGTTTAATACCAAAATTAGCCCCTGCTTTAAATACGTTAGTCCAAATAGTTTCAGCAACTTCATTTTTAAAATAGATTTCAAACCCTCCAGAACCTGTATAACCAGTAGCGGAAACAATTACATCATCTACACCAGCAAATTTACCAACCTGAAATGTATAATATTTCATGTTAGTAACATCAATATCAGTTAGACTTTGCATTGCTTCTGCAGCTTTTGGGCCTTGAATAGCAAGTAATGAGTATTCGTCACTATTATTTTCCATAGTAACACCTAAGTCATTGTGCTTAGAAATCCAATTCCAATCTTTTTCAATATTGGATGCATTAACAACTAACATGTATTCTTGCTCAGAAATTCTGTAAATAATTAAATCATCTACAACACCTCCGTCATAATTAGGTAAGCAAGAGTATTGTGCTTGACCATCAACTAATTTTGAAGCATCATTTGAGCAAACTTTCTGGATTAAAGCTAAAGCATTTTCTCCTTTTAAATGAAACTCTCCCATGTGAGAAACATCAAAAACACCTACGTCTTTTCGGACTGTTTCGTGTTCTGCAGTTACTCCCTCATATTGGACAGGCATATTATATCCTGCAAAAGGAACCATTTTAGCCCCTAAGGCTTCATGTATGTGTGATAAAGCTGTATTTCTCATTTGTTATTTTTTAAGATATGCTAAAGTATTTAAAAAGCCGGTATTGAGCAATTAAATCTAATATTAATAATAGATGCTTTTTAACTTATCTTAATATCATATTAATTATTTTTTTATATAAATAATTGCTTTAGGCTACTGTTTTTTCTTACTTTTAGTTTTAAGTTAAAATTATATATGAAAATCAATAAATTTTTATTGGTAATTTTTTTAGTAAATCAGTATTTTGGGTTTACTCAAGAACTTAATCCTGATCCTGAGCTTTTTACAAAAGAAGAAATAGAGTGGATTAAAAAGCATCCAGTAATTAATTTTGGGTATGAGCCAAATTGGCCTCCTTATGAAATATATGAGAAGGGAATATATACAGGTATTTCTGGGGATTATGTTAAAATGATTGAAATTCATACTGATATTGATATGGTGCCCATACCAAATATTACCTGGCAAGAAACAATAGGCGGACTACAAAATGGAAAAATTAAAGTTGCATCTTTAGCAGGTATTACACAAGAAAGAAAAAAATATCTAGATTTTACGGAACCTCATATTACAGATCCACTAGTAATTGTAACTCAATCCGGATACAAATTTATAACTGGTGTAGGTGATTTAGAAGGTAGTATTGTTGCTTTACCCGAAGGGTATGATACGGTAGAGTTTATTACTAGGGATTTTCCCTCTATCAATATAAAAAAATCAAAAAATGTTCAGGATTGTTTGTATTCTGTGAGTACTGGACGAGCAGATGCTTTTATAGGGAGTCTGGCTGTATCATCTTATTATATAAATAGTAATGGTTTTACTAATTTGAAAATAGCAGCTCCAACACATTATGGGTATTCTAAATTAGGTTTAGCGGTAACCAAAGATTGGAGAATATTTAGAGATATTGTTCAGAAAGTTTTTAATCACCTTAGTAAAGAAGAGCATTTAGAAATTAGAAATAAATGGGTGACCGTAGCAGTAGATGAGGGAGTAAGTTATAATACCATAAAAAAATATATCTTATATGCTTTGGGGGTACTAGCAATAATAATTTTTGTTTTCTTGCTATGGAATAGAACTTTAAGAAACGAAATTAAAGCTAGGAAAAAAATTGAGTTAGATTTAAAAAAAGAGAACCAACAGAAAGAGTTATTGCTAAAAGAAGTTCATCATCGAGTTAAAAATAACTTACAGATAGTACATAGTATGCTTAATATGCAATCTAGAAAGGTAGATAATGAAATAGCTTTAAAAGTGATAAAAGAAGGGAAGTCTAGAGTAATGGCCATGGCTATCATTCATAAAATATTATATGAATCGGAAGATTTAAGTACAATTGATGTTAAAAAATATGTTAATTCCCTATCAGATAATATTAAAAGAATATATGCATCAGATCAAACAGAAATTATTTTAAACATAGATATTCAGGATGTTTTTTTAGATATTGACAAAGCCATTCCTGTAGGTTTAATTCTGAATGAATTACTTTCAAACACTTATAAACATGCATTTGTAAATAGAAAAATTGGTAATATAAAAATTGAAATTATTCAATTAGACGAAGTATGCCAATTTAATTATTCGGATGATGGGGTAGGTGTAACAAATTATAATATGAAATCATATAAAACACTTGGTATGCATTTAATTCATAGGCTCGCTAATCAATTACAAACCGAAGCAGAAATAGATAAAGCTACGGGGTTTAATTTAAGTTTTGTTTTCAATTATTAATTGAATTATGTTCTTTTAATCGTATCTAGGAAATAATGAAATATACACTTATAAAAAAACCGAGACAGTTCTCGGTTTTTTTATAAACTTAAGTATTAATATATTCACCACAAGACATTTTATCATCTCTGCTGTCAGACTCTGTTTCATGTAATAAAATGCCATGTTCTAAATAGGCTTTTAAGTTAGCTAACCAGAATGTCCAGCCATTACTACAACCACAATGTACTTTATGTTTGTTAGCATCATCAGTAGGTATATTTGATTGTATCAATTCTAAATGCACTTGATTATCTTTTTCTGTTAATTTAACTTTTACTTTAGCGTCACCTGCAAATGAAAATAGGATTGCATCTTTTCCGTTAGCCTCTAAAACATATCCTCTCTCTTCCCCATCATAATTATGCCATTTCCAGACATATGAGTCATTCATGTTGAATTGCTCATTCGGTGTTTTAACAACCCCGTTAGGATCCGTATAAATAGCTTCTTTTAAAAACCAAATACTCAGCAACTCAGGTGTACTCCAATGCTTATATACATTTTCTAATTTAGAGCTGATCTTTATTTTCTTTGTGAATGTTGTCCAATCAATCGCTTCCATAATAGTACTGTTTTAAAATTGGTATTAGTTACTTAAAGGTACAACATTATCAGTTGTTAATAAATAGCTTTTTAGTTCTTTATATGAACTGATTTCATGATTTTGAATAGTCTTGTTAAGTATTTCAGAAATATGTTCTGGCAAATCTATTTTTTCATTAATGATAGGCTCTACCACATCTAAAAATTTAATAGGGTGAGCAGTCTCAAGGCTAATCCCTATGCTATCAGGGTATTTTTCGTGATATTTATCTAAACCTAATTGTCCTACTGCTCCATGAGGGTCGGCAATATAATAGTGTTTTTCTTTCAATTCTTTAATTTTTTCTCTTGTAATATCATCAGTAAAAGAATAGGCAGATAAAGCAGCTTTTAAAGCATTAAAATCATTTGAGAATAGCTCTTGAATTCTAATAAAATTACTGGGGTCACTAACATCCATCGCATTGGAAATAGTTTGTTGTGATGCTTTCGGAGTGTATTCAGAAGTTTTTAAATAATATGGAACTGTGTCATTTACATTGGTGCTAGCTATAAAATGGGAGATAGGAAGGCCTAATTTTTCAGCAAGTAATCCTGCACAAATATTCCCGAAATTACCACTAGGAACTGAAATGAAAATATCCTTGTTTTTATTTT